>JAABUQ010000563.1_pt1 | contig 86803 bp, 89 predicted proteins | sample 5560001 | NCBI WGS metagenome assembly JAABUQ01 (sample SAMN10711888, study PRJNA513371) | rock metagenome | isolation source: Antarctica rocks | place: Antarctica: Victoria Land, Finger Mt nord | collected 2015-12-18
TTGGGTGGGGGGGGGGGAGAAGTAGGAGAGGGGGCGGAGGGAGGCTGTGGAAGGTTAGTGTGGGGGTGGGGAGGGGGATCGGAGGGGGAAGTACGGTGGGCGACGTCTGGGGTGGGCGTGGTGGAGGCGTGGCGGGGGTGGGCGAGGGGGAGGATGGGGCGGAGGGGATAGAGTGTGGAGGAGAGGGAGGGGAGGTGCCGTAGTGATGGGGATGGAGGCTTCATGGTGGTTGGGAGTGATGGATGCTGGGGTGGAGGGAAAGGCAAGAGGATGTTTGGAGAGGTTGCGAGATGGCGCTATTCCGCTTTGGGTGGTTTTTGGATATTCCAGTTTACTCCGACCTAAGAAACGGCCATTTCAACGATTAAGCCCGGCTGTTCTGCACTCATGCTTACAGTTGATCCTTTGAAGCTCTGGAGGCACGACTGCAGAGCAATTACCGCTCATCAGCGATTGGAAGCGTGAATGATGAAGGCTGGCGTTTCCATAGGTTCGTGCTGAGACTACAAATTTCTTTGATCTCTGTGACTCAGTGGACACGAAGTGGAAGTGGCAGCGAGTACTATGATCTCCTTGACTTGCTCAGTATGGTCTCTGCAGATTGAAAAATCATGGCTTTCCAGAACACCGCTATCCTTTTCCGCAATGGCACTGTCGTCACGCATCCATCGTCTGATAAGAGGGCCAATACGACATAGTCTCACAGTCCAATGTCGCCACGGCGTACGTCCTTGAGCTTGATGCACCACCTCAATGAAACAGCGCCGTCATCGCCGACTCCACGTAACAGCCACACTTTCCGGATCTCGTATTTGCAACAAGAGTTGCACGCTACTATCTTTGACCACTTCTAGCACCCTCTTCCTGGCTCCGTCCAGTGTCTCGCCCTGTTTTGCGATCGGTTGAACTCGGTAATTACGAAAAAGCGTGGCCATGGTCGCGACGAATTCGACTTGCACGAACTTTTTACCAGGACAATTTCGAGCGCCCTCCGACCAGGCAATGAAAATTCCCTTCTCCGGCACAAGGAGTTTCTCGCCTGGCAGTTGCGTGGGTTCGGACCGTTCTGCGGTTTGAGAAGCGGATGCGGGGAGTATCCATCTCGACGGCCTCCATGTGAGAGAGTCAGTCCCCCAATAGCGAGGATGGGTATGTAGGGCCTGAAGGTTGGGGACGACGAGAGTGTCAGAGGGGATATTGATGGTCTCATTTTTGACCATCAGCGCGCATTGTTTCGAGCCGGTATACTTAGGTATCCCAGGTAGAGGGTTGTAAAGGCGAAGGGTTTCGAGCTAGAAACCAGATCAGTTATTCTTCTGTTAATGGACTGAAATGTGCATGCAATATATGACGAATGGCCGCTTAGACACTTACCAGAACTGCAAGAGTGCGTTTTAATTTTGGATAATATGTTTCGTAGGTCCACGACTCAGACTTCTCATCCGGAATGTAGAAGTTCAGCTCTTCCGAAATCCAATCTTGTACCTCTGGCTGAGCAACGAGAAGCAACATAGCATACGCCATTGAAATTGCTGTCGTGTCGTGACCAGCAAAGTTGAACACGAAGATGTTACCAAGTATTTCATCAACTGACAAGGCTCGTAATACCGGTGGCTTTCCACTTGACAAATCCACACTGGCTTTAGTGGTCTCCGGTAGCTCCTCGCCCGCTCTTACAAGATTGCTCACCAAAGTTCCTGATCCTGGTTTGCCTTCCGCTATCAGTGTCTTCTCATCCGCAATCTGGTCAAGCATGTACAGCTTGAACTCTTTGATGGCCAAACCAATTTGCGTCCACTTTCGGGGCAAGAATGGCAGGTCAAAGGCCCCTACTGGTAGAACCATGATCACGAGGACGTTCTTCAGAATGACTGCCAGAAAGTCTCTGTATGTCGATGGCTGCTCCCCTTCGCTGTCTTTCACGACGCTATGGAAAGGATAAGATTTTTGAAATCCAGCATAAGCCAGTACATGGAGAGCGAGCGTCCTCACGTCGTCAGAAGTACTGTTTAGACCGGTAGGGCTGCGTGACAGCCAAGTTTGGAGCATATCGCTTGCTTGGCGAATGGCCTCCGTCCATACTAGACTACTCTTCTGCTCGTTGAAGGGAGCCGCGATCAACTTTCTTTGCCGTTGCCAGTTTGGACCTTCTGCCTAACAGACTGCTTAGTACTTTCGACATATCCAAAATGACACCACTCCTACAGTGGAAATATTTGGACCGAACACATTGAGGGGCTCTATCTGCAGTCAGGAATTAAAATGTTCCACACCCCTGCGGCGGTCTTGTAGACTCACCGGTCATCCAGCATGGATGGACAAATTCATGGCTTCGACGAAGGATATCGTTGGCGGCCTCCGCTTGAGCGACATGTAGGAAGTTTCTGTTTGGTGTAACCAGTACCCAAACGTCACCAAGTCGCTGATGCATTCGATACCTGTCGTGGAACTCCCATCCAAGACGGCAATACTTAGTAAGGGAGAGGTACTCAAGAGGAATGTGCCTGAAAAGGGACGAGAAGCTGGTCTGCAGAACGATCCACAATGGATTGTCGGGACTGATGAGTACACATATTGTAGGAACACCTAGCCGAGAAGCTCGTCCGTAGTTGATGAGCAGGCAATAGAGATTGAACAGAAAGTACACCGCTGGTGCAGACACCAATAGGAGATAAATCATATTGAGGACAAGCACGAATGAATATCAATCAGGTTCCCAATATCAATGCTGAGAATACAATGAGACCCTCCTTCACTTTCATCGCGAGCGAAATCATAGCGAAGGAAAAGGAGATAAGCCTGGCACATGAATTAATTGAGCAACGAGATTACAACGAAGGAAAAGGCCAAGTGCCTCAATCGCGGGTTGGTAAGGTGAATCTCGTTCCTCAACGCCTCCAATAGATCCGACGAGCTGAAGGCGAGCTGAAGGGCAATCCTCAAGCTCGTTGGATCTAAGCCATAAAAGGTTACGATATGCAAGGTAACCCCGGTTACAAATTGCACTTTTGACCCTAGACAAATCTAGGGTCCTATCTTATCGCATACGCGCATCTTTACGCGCCAATAGCCACCGTAGCTTTATCTGGCTTTCTCCAAGATCTCTTACTTCACCATCAACTCGTTGCATAAATCTCACTCCGCTGCGGCGAATGGCAAGATCCACAGGCTAAGCCTTCCCTGAGGCTTTGCCCACCCATTTCATTCGCACACCCTCCTATCTTCAGCGCATCCCGACCCTCAGAATGCAACCCCTATCGCTCCTCCTCCTTCTCTCCCTCCCTCTCCTGATCCTTTGCGCCGACGACTACTACAAACTTCTAAACCTCGACAAACAGGCCTCGGACCGGGAAATCAAGAAAGCCTACCGTAAACTCAGCAAGCAGTACCATCCCGACAAAAATCCGTATACCTTCCTTTTTCTATTTCCCCCCAACACCCTTCCTCCCCTTTCTATTTCCTCCCTCAGTAGCTAGGCAAGGCTAAAACCACCCCAGCGGCAACGACTCCGCCCACGAGAAATTTGTCTCCATCGCCGAAGCCTACGACGCCCTCTCCGAGCCCGAGACCCGCAAGATCTACGACCAATACGGCCACGAAGGCGTCAAGCAACACAAGCAAGGCGGCGGCGCCCGCACGCACGACCCCTTCGACCTGTTCTCGCGCTTCTTCGGCGGCTCCGGCCACTTCGGGCACCAATCCGGGCAGCGGCGGGGCCCAGACATGGAAGTCCGGATATCGGTGCCCTTGCGCGATTTCTACAATGGGGCGGAACATACGTTCGGGCTGCAGAAGCAGCATGTGTGTGATGAGTGCGAGGGGTCGGGGAGTGCGGACGGGGCGAGGGAGAATTGCGGGGAGTGTGGGGGGCGGGGGGTGGTGGTTAGGAAGCATATGCTTGCGCCGGGGATATTTCAGCAGGTGCAGATGCAGTGCGATAAGTGTGGGGGGCAGGGGAGTGTGATTAGGCGGCCGTGCAAGGTGTGTGCTGGGAGCAGGGTCGTGAAGAGGGAGGAGGCGCATACGTTGGTTGTGGAGAAGGGAATGAAGAAGGGGGCGAGGGTGGTGTATGAGAACGAGGCGGACGAGAGCCCGGATTGGGAGGCGGGGGATCTGGTGGTTACGATTATGGAAAAGGAGGCGGAGCTGGATATGGGCATGTCGGATGAGGAGAGGGTGGATGGGACGTTCTTTAGGAGAAAGGGGCGAGATTTGTTCTGGAAGGAGGTGCTGAGTCTGAGGGAGGCATGGATGGGGGAGTGGAGTAGAAACTTGACGCACATGGATGGGCATGTTGTCCAATTGGGGAGGAAGAGGGGGGAGGTGGTGCAGCCGGGAATGGTGGAATCGGTGAAAGGGGAGGGGATGCCGCTTTGGCTAGGGGAGGATGATCATGTCGAGGTGGGGGAGTTTGGGAACCTGATCGTGGAGTATGTTGTTGTGCTACCGGACCAGATGGAGAAGGGTATGGGGAAGGAGTTCCACGCTGTGTGGGAGAAGTGGAGACGGAAGAATGGGGTGGATCTTGAGAAGGATATGGGAAGGGTGAAGGCGAAGGTCAGGGATGAGCTATAGATTACTATGTAACAACAATAGAATAATGGAGATGGCATGTTCGTTCTTTGCGCTGGCAGGGTGCTTATCCTTGGGCCTGGCTAAAGAACATCGGATGCTTTGATATTTGGAAAACGTTTTAACGCAATGGCGATGGACTGATGGCCTGTGATGACCTATTGCGAAATCAGCAAAGCGTTCGAATGTATCGTTTACATAGTCGGAGGATCTTAAGAGAGCAACAATAAGGGCTTTCATATGGGTTTCACAAGTTGGTATGAGCCTATGGATAATCTGGCTAAAGACTTGGTGAACCAAGACGGCTTTCATGAAGCATAATCTGTGAAATATCCATGGCAGACTCAACGCTTACAGGACAAAGCACCCATACATGCCCACGGAGATGCAAGATTTAGGGCATTATAGTTCGCCGAATAATGAGATATATATGAGAGTATACATGGTCAATGCCATTAAGGAGAAAGGCTTCCAGTCAATGCAGAAGCGGTAAGACTCACTCACCACTTTACTACAAGCAAAGACAAGAGGAACGTGCGAAGAAAGTAGGGAAAAGGATTCCTGAGCTGTTGAGTGCTTTTGTATGTAATCGAAGTTGAAGCTGGTCGCGCTCTTTCGGTGCAGAATTCGCTTACTCCTACTGAGCAGATCATTGCTCGACTCGAGTCTGTGATTCCATGGCTCGCATAGATTGATTTGGGTGCCTCATTGGCTCGTAGCTTGAATTCGATATCGTGGCATTACGATAGATCCTCCACCCTCCATACCTTGACAGCAGCATCACCGCCGACACTGACGATCTTTTGGTCGTTGTCTATCCATGCAACACCGTTAACGCCGTCCTTGTGAGTGTTGGCTGCATTGACTCTCGAGCCCGGCTTAGCAACGCTCCATACGAAGATATTAGTGTCCAGGCCGCCGCTGACGGCATGGGTGCCTGTCGAGTTCCATGATATCGATGTCACCCGGCCAGTGTGCGATGACCAGCGACTAATCGCTATACTCCAATCGTTGCAGCTGTACACCGATATCTTACCCGATGAGAAGCCAACTGCTAACGATTCGCCGTTGGGGGAGAAACCTAGCGTAGTGATCAAAGAGCTTGGGTCGGCTATCTCTTCTTGCAGGTTCAGACCCGTCGAATAGATATGAAGCTTGTTGTCATCGCCCCCAACTGCTACTAGCGTGTCGGAAGTTGCGATGGATGAGGGAGCAAAGCTAGTGTTGATCTCTTTTTGTTTCGCACCATCTTTGTGGACTTCGAGACCTTTGTGGGTTGTTACGATTGTAGATCCGTTGAAGAAAGCTACACCTCTTGGTTGACCATCCGTCTTGCTAGACATAACAGTAAACGTGTTCGCCGAAGGGTCAATTGATCTTAGAGTATCGTCCCATCCGACGCTCGAAATACGACCTTCAGGTGACACAGCGAGCCCAGAAACGTAGCTCGTATGGGTTTCGCCATCCACTGTCTCGCCTTTGCCGCTGGCAGTATCCCAGGAGCATATACGGCCGTCACTGCTGCCCGTGAAGAATGTATTTTTGTGGACTTGGCTGGTGACCATGCTCGTAATGTTCTTTTGGTGCCCCTGTACTACTCTTTGTGGCTTTTGGCTTCCTTCACTTAGGTAGCTGAGGTCACCCGCAAGATTCAAGCTGATGATCAAGCCATCAGACCTGCCCGATGGCCAGACAATTCCCACTTGGTGATCAGGAATGCTGACCGACCCTTCTTCGCCCATACGCCAGCTTTGCACCGCTTTGCCAGCTTCTACATCCCAAATCTTCACCGTCTGATCGGCACTCGAAGTGACAAAATGTCTCGAGTCTTTAGCCCAAGATACGCCGAAGATGCTGCCTTTGTGTTCATTCAAGCCGATCTCGCCCTTCTCTTCGCCACTCTTGCCGTCAAACAGGCATATTCTCTTGTCAGCGCCTACGCTTACGAGCGTGGACCCGTCTGGGCTAAAAGCAACTCCGTAGACAAAACGATTGTGCCTGCGAAGACTGGTATTGAATTTAAAAGGAGCACCGTGATAGAATACCAGGCTGGTATCATCGCTGCCTGTAGCTGCTCGCAGCGGCCGTTGCTGCCTTATCGAGACAGTGTTGATCTGTGAGCTATGACCCGATATCTCTCCGACCGAGTTACCAGAGTCGGCAGTGATGCAATATCCAAATCTTTCCTTGCCATCGCCGACGGCAATGATCCTGGCTGAGTCTCCATCCCATGCTAGATCATTGATCCTTCCACTGATGATATGATATTCACCTTTCGTCATGCCTTCCCCCACGCAGTCCCATACTCTGACACTTCCAGACACGTCTCCGCTCGCCACATAGTAGCCGGAAGGAGAAAAGCGGGCGACTGTTGTCGTACTGGTATGGGCGGAATATTGAGTTGCGATAGCAGGAGTATCGATGGATCGGAGGAAGATTGATTTGTTTGACTGCGTAGATATTTCAATTACTCATATTAGTCAAACGGAGCTTACACTTCACTCACAGCATAGGCAAGGCGCTCGCCTTTAGAGTCCGCAGAAAGCGGAGTTGGTTGGCCTCTTGTGGTCGAGGGCGAGGCTGCCCAAATGCTTTCTGGCGAGCGTCAACTGCTGGAAGGTACTTCACGGGGACCTGACATTTCGAACCTGATTTGATGGACATCTTTACTAACCTTAAGCTTCCATTGTATATTCGAATACTAGGTATCGCGCTAAATGCCCGTGGTCAAGGCTTCAACCAAGCTTGGCAGACGGGGGATTGCGTGAAACGTCTTGCTCACAATGATCAGGAAGAGAGCAATGACTTTAAGATTACAATGCCTGAAGCTACGCTGGACGACTGAGCATCATCGTTGAGGTCTGGGGAATGGTGTTTTAGAGGGGGCTCGAGGGGCACTAGGGAGTTCCAGCGGGATGCCGATTTTCCGTCTCTCGACTCCGCTTCAAAGACAAAGCATCTTCCGTTGCCAATATAGTATCCTCGAGTTTGATTTCTTGTACATATTCACTGCCAGGGTATTGAGACACATATTCGTAAGGTAAAGACCAAGGCTCATCTGTGGTGCTGCTCTCATCTGGACATAAGGTCATCGATGTCTTGGGATCCGTCTTGCCGTCCCATTTCCGCGCGACATGCGTTCCAGTTTGACACGATCAGTCTTAAAGAACATCGTATGCAATACCTTGCATCCGGAAGTCCCATCGTGGCATCAACCGGTGTCACAGTACTGCCTATGTCAGCGGCAGTCTAGGCATACTGTTCGACTGCCCACAATACCCAGACGTTCATTATTTGGCTTTACCCGGAGCAAGCCTGCGAAGACGTCCATGAACACAGCAGACTCCGCCTATGAGGTCTTAGCCCAGCTCGATAGTCAACTAAGTCAGGGCATCAGACCGGCGCCACCTGGCGACGTCGCCGAAGCGCTCATTGCATTCCTGGGAGAAAAGGAGAGACTTTCTGTACCAATTGAAGACTTTCAGGTCTTGCAAGCACAACGAGCGTTCGAGTATCTCCAGAGAGCACAAAGTGACGTAGACGGTTCAGGCTTATCGACTAAAGACATAAGGACTGCGTTGAGGGCTCTGACGGTGGAGCCAAAGGACGGCCAATTTGGGGCACATCTGCAGCTTGCAACACAGCTCTATGAAGACTTAAAGCATAAGACGCCGACAGTCACCAAGTCTGAAGGGTTGAACAATGTGGTCGCCCGGGAGACAGACTTTGCAAGAGGCGTGGCGGCTTACATCTCGATCTTGTCAAGAACAGGTCAGACCAGGGAAGCCCGCGATCTTGTAGAAAGCTACTGGGGCGAATGGCTCAAAGAAAGTGGAATTGGACCTTGGGCCACGGTTCTGAAGGGTTTCGTTAAGGAAGCGAATGCGGATGAGCTCTCGAACACCCTTACTTTCATGGCCGCATATGATGTTCCGTTTTCTCGTGACCTCCATCGTGCAGTTGTTACTGCATATGCTAAGACGGGTGATCTCGAGGCGGCAAAGAAGTGGTACGATCGCCCCATTGCGAATTCCGACACTCCGGGACCCGCTACAAATGCCGTCATCCTCGAACTCTGCATTCATAAGAACGAATATGAATGGGGTGAGAAGGTATTTCGGTCCTGTCTAGATAAGAACGACCCCAGCCGGAAGATCTGGGCTCTCGTTCTGAAATGGTCGGCTGCGAAAGGAAAGGGTGTGGATGAGATTGAACGCATGATGAACGTGATGATTCAAAGAAACGAGGGGTTACCACAGAATATGAAAGTCTTCCCGGACGCTGGCATGATCAATGAGCTGGTTGAGCTTGCAAATTCGAGGAATGACCCTTATACAGCGGAGCGCTACGTTGCTCTTGGACAGAAATGGGGTATACAACCCGACGCTCGAACATACCTCCTTCAGCTTGACTACAGGCTCAATATCGGTGACTTGGACGGCGCGAGAGCTGCATATTCCAAGCTTCAATCCGAAGAAACTTCAGAAGACCAAGACCTTCCTTTTGTGAACAAGCTCGTGGTCGCCCTTTGCGAGAAAGACAGGCCTTATGATCAGATCATGTCTATCGTCGAAGAGCTCACTGCGCGAAAAGTCCGATTCGAACCGCCTACTGTCGCCGCACTCGCTCGTCTACACTTCCGTCGCGCCGAAATTGAGCAAGTGGACGGCCTGCTCTCGTCTCACACTCGCACTTACAGCCTCGAACAGCGCGCCTTTATTCGCGACTTCCTCGTCTCCTTCATCCTCGACCGCACATATCATACCGCCCTCACTTGGGAAATTTACCGCATCCTCCGCAGCCACTTTCCCGAAACCTCCACCGAACTTCGTACAACCCTCATGACCGAATTCTACACCCGTAGACGCCCAGATATGGGCACTCATGTCTTTGGCCATATGCGACAATCACCTCAGCGCGGCCAGCGCCCCACAGCTATGACGTACAAAGCCTGCTTCGAAGGCATCGCTCGCGCAGGTGGTGACGCTGAATCTTTGCAGCTTGTATACAACATGCTGAAACTCGACACCGAAATCGACCCCAGCACGCGGCTCAACAATGGGCTGATGCTCGCCTACACCGCGAGTGGGAGCCCTGAGCGGGCGCTGGAGTTTTGGGACGATATCGTACATTCGACAGAGGGGCCGACCTACAGTAGCATCCAGATTGCTCTTCAGGCATGCGAGTCCGCATCGTTTGGAGAGAGAACGGCGAGAGATATCTGGGCGAGATTGCGCCGGTTGGGGATTAAAGTTACGCGGGAAATCTACGCAGCGTATGTGGGTGCTTTAGCTGGGCAGGCCAAGTTCCAGGAGTGTGTGGATTTGGTGGACAAGATGCAGGAGCAGACTGGAGAAAAGCCGGATACGCTTCTGTAAGTTTTCCTCTCTGGATCATCTAGCATTCACTCGCGTACCATACTTTACTGCGGCCCATGAATTGACGCGCACTTGGGTTTCCGATGCGTAAGGTTACCATGGTGAAGTTCTCGAGCCAAGTCTACATATGGACGAATGACATTATGTCGCCTGAATCCAGGCTGGGGAGTCACATCCAGCGAATTCATCAAAAGAAGAAGTCCACCGTCACTAACCCCCTTTCTCTCCACCAGAATCGGAACCTTCTACAACGCCGCCCCCGGCGCTCTCAACAAAGATCAGGTCGAAGCATGGGCGTCCAAAGCCTACCCTGACATATGGGCCGAGCTTCTCAAGATTGGCAAATCTGTCACTGTGCCTGCCGATCCCGAAGATCATGAAGAAGGAGAAGAAGCTGAAGAGAATGAGGAAGAGCGTGAGATGCAGCGCTTGGCAAGAGAGCAAATGATGGAGAGCAACGAGGGGCTCTTCAACATCGATCGCAGTGCGGAAGCTTAACGTTGATAGTTGACGAGTGGAAGAGATGTAGTGTATGAACGTCCTTGCAGTACGACTTCAACTACAAAACCTGGTCTACTATCCAAAAGGGCCTCGAAACCACATATGTACAACCCTCGATACACCACCTACAACTTTGCCCTTTCTCCCTTTACCCCATCTATCGTCCGATGCAACTCCGCCCCCTTTTTCTCAAAATACTCCCTCGCCTTCCCCCTCGCCACCTCCACCACCCCGGCATCCTCCACCGTCGCCGGCACCTGCACCTCCTTCTCAAACCGCCCATCTACCGCATTCTCCACCAACTCCCTCAACACCCTCCTCAGCGTCTTCCCGCTCCTCGTCTTCGGAATCATCCCCTTCCCCACCACCATCCCGCCCAACGCCGCAATCGCGCCAATCTCCTCCCTCACCCTCGCCTGCACCTCTCCCAACAGCTTCTCACTCGGCACCGCCTCCTCCGGATGCGGATCCGTTGCGAGCGTGACGAACGCAAACGGCAAATGCCCTTTCAGTGCGTCCGGCACGCCGACAACGCAACACTCCGCGACCGCCGGATGCGAAGCAATCGCCTGCTCGATGGCGCCGGTGCTGAAGCGGTGCGCGGCGACGTTGATGATATCATCGCTGCGCGCCATGACGTGCACGTACCCATCCTGATCCACCATCCCCGCATCACCGGTGTCGAGCCAGCGCCCGGAGAAGCGCTTCAGGTAGCCGGCGTGGTAGCGCGCGGGGTCTTCGAAGAGCGTTGTGAATCCTGTGGGCGCGAGTGGGAGGGCGAGCACGATGTTGCCCATGGTGCCGTGGGGTGCTTCGGCGCCGGTGTCGGAGACGATGCGCACGTCGAAGCCGGGGAGGGGTTTGCCTGCTGAGCCGGGGCGGATGGGGAGGGCGGGTGTAGAGGCGGGAGAGGGGTTGCTGAGGGATTTTGCGGCGGGGGGGTGGAGAGCGATGCCAGTGATGGGGGAGCCGGACTCAGAGGACCACCAGTTGTCGATGACGGTGGCGCTGGGGGCGCAATATTTCTCTAGGAGTCCTTGGTACATACGGACGATACTGGGCTCGCTGCGTTCACCCGCCAGGAACAGCGCGCGGAGCTGCCTGAGCTCGCCTTTCTCACCGCGGGAGGAGAAGAACTTGTTATCTGGGTCATCACGTCTTATGGCGCGCAGGGCGGTCGGGGCGGTGAAGAGCGAGTTGACGGCGTGTTCGGCGCAGATGCGCCAGAAGGTGCCGGCGTCGGGGGTGCCGATGGGTTTGCCTTCGAAGAGCACGGTCGCGGCGCCGGCGAGGAGGGGCGCGTAGAGGATGTAGGAGTGCCCGACTACCCAGCCGATGTCCGAGGCGCAGAACATGACGTCGCCGGGGCCGTGAATGCCGAAGAGGTAGCGGATCGAGAGATTGAGTCCTACGGCGTGGCCGCCGGCTTCGCGGAGGACGCCTTTGGGGAGACCGGTGGTGCCTGTGTTGGGGTGGGTTAGCCTCTTTGCTTTAAAGTTGTATTGTATGACATGAAGGAATCCCCGAATATTAAAAAGGGGGAACAAACATAGTTCAATAAGGAAATTCCTGTACGGTTCACTTCTCCCCAGCAGCATCCAACATTGGTACAGCTACCCTGTACACTCGTTGAAAACAGGAATAACGGAATGACGATGGACTGAATAACCAGCAAAGATACATAGGCAAAGAGGCGAAACGTCAAAAGTTACCATGACCCAGGGGTATGTAGAGCCCCAGGAAGCAGAGATGCAATGACACAAGGAGAAGCGCGGACATTCGAGCACCCCTTTGGAAGAGCACCACAGCAGCGCGTAACAACGTGAACAACAAAACATTCCGCGCGCACTCACCACTCGTGTAAATAATATACAGTCCATCACCACTCTTAACCGGCACCGCCTCCGCCCTAACCCCCCTCCTCCTCGCCCTCTTCACCAACTCCTGCCAATGCCTCTCCCCCTTCTCCCCATCCACCGGACTCCACCTCACCTGCTCCCTCTGCCAAACAATGATCTTCCCCGGCTTAAAGCCGCTCTTCTCCACCGCCCCCTCCACAAACGGCTTATACGCCACCGCGCCCTTCGCCCCCTCGACCCCACACGAAGCCGTCATTACCGCGCGGGGGCGCGAGGCTTCAATCCGCTGTGCGAGCGCCGCGGGCGCGAAGCCGCCGAAGACGACGGTGTGGATGGCGCCGAGCCGGGAGATGGCGAGGATGGCGAAGAGGGCGGCGGGGACCATGGGCACTGCGAAGCCTTTAGCTGCCCTCCATATCTAATACCTCCAGAGTGAAAGCGGAGGCGCACTATACACCAGCACCACATCCCCCTTCCTGACCCCCTCCTCCCGCAGCACCCCAGCCAGCACCTCGACTTCCTCGAGGAGTTGCGCGTAGGTGTACGTCTCTTTGCTCCCCGTGACGGGCGAGTCCCAGATGATGGCCGTGGCATCGCCGTTGCCGTTGATGACGTGCCGGTCGATGCAGTTGTAGGAGGTGGAGATCTCGCCGTCGGGGAACCAGGTGGTGCTGGGGTGCGAGACGCCGTTGGGGAGGGTTTTGGTTGTGGTGCGGAGGGCGCGGGAGGGGGGGGTGTGCCAGTGGAGCTGGGAGGCTTGGTGGGACCAGAAGGCTTCGGGGTCGCGGAGGGAGTGGGATTGGATTTCGTCTTGGGGGTGGGGGGGCATGATGGTGGTGGAGGTTCGAAGGATGGTGAGTGGATGCTTTTTGAATCTTGGTGTTAGCCGCCGGAGTTGAAGCATGGGATGGCAAGCTTCAAGTTGAAGTCGGCGATGCTTTGAGTATGTCCGAGGTTGATCGTTGGCTTACCTCAATATTCAGAACGTGGTTCCCCCCAAGCAACTTTTGAAAATCAATTTTTTTTTTGGCCCCAAATTGCAAATACCACCAATTCCTCAACACCAACGCTATTGTTTGGTCAAAATCTGCCCTTGTATAGAATTACTATATCTACAAAGACTGCTATAGATTTTCAAGATCTTAAATCAACTTGCGATCGAAGTTACATGCGTATTTGCGATTTTCAACGCTTTGCCTCGGCACACTTTGAGCACTCCCACCAAGCCCCACCAAGCCCATCAAGGCCCCATTAAGCCCTCACCAAATGCGCTCGATCAGAGTCTTCTCCCAACAATGATTGAACAACATCGTATCTACAATGCTCAAAATTAAAGAGCTTCAATAAACAAACTATTAGCAGCAGTTTACTAGAGTTTTGAGTAATTTAGATTCGTTGATGTTGAGGGGTTGATGAAATTTGCAATCCGGGATCCAAAAAAAAATTGATTTTCAAAAGTTGCTTGGGGGGAACCACATTCTGAATATTGAGGTAGAGCTTCCGGACTAATGGCAGCTTCGAAGGGTAATCGCCGACTGCATGAGATCGTCGACAAAGGCTAGGAGTCTTCCCCGCCCGCGTTTGCGCCGGGCGGCCACTATTGAGGATCGAATGTCATAACTCATGGCGGCTTTAGTCAGCGCTGACGTCTAGAGTCCTTATGGACTCCTCGAGAGAGAGCCGCCAGAGCGTTACAAAGTCTTTCGATCTGCCTTCAAACCTTACGAGGCGGGACGAGCCAAGCCATCGTAGCCGACAGGCTTGATATGTCAATCTCAAAGTAGACACTTCTGTGAACTGCAGTACTCATCTTAGTGGAGAGACGTTTAGCAATGAGATAGGCTTTTCAACGATATTTGTAGCTTTCAGCATTCATAAGTCACCAAAGGATATTCGATGGTCGAGAGGGGTGAGTCTGCTTCTCGCACCGCTTTTCTGCTCGGCTTCCTCCACTGCTATCTATACAACTCCTTCCGCCATCCTTCATAGTTAAGAAAGAACATATAGACGGATTGTCGATGGACTGAGTCACCAGTGAAGATCCAAAACTGAAGAGGCAAATCGTTGAAGCATTCTTTTCCGTCCAGCAAGAATAAAGTACTTAAGAGCTAGGCTCGGATAATCACCCTGAACTCATATATTGTACGATGAATCCTTGAAAAGTGCACACTGTCGGTGCAAGGGATACCTCTTTGCCCGAGTATAGCAGACGAAAGGACGAGATAAAGATTATATCCGTATGCATTTCGGAAAGCAAGTTATCGGAGCTTCCTTTCGCAGCCTCCCTTGTATCCCATGCATCGGCACGGTGCACTTTTCAGGGGTTGCTCGTATCACATATGAGTTCACAATCTTCTCCGAGCTCTGCTCTAAGATGGATGTGAGAGAAATGCTTCAACGGTTTTCCTCTTCAGCTATGGGTCTTCACTGGTAACTGAGTCCATCGACTTTGCGTCTTTGCGTTATTTCATTAAGCCAACCAAGGATCGAGTGCACCACCTCGTGCCGGCGCGTGGGATAAACTTCATCGGCTCCAGTACTTGTGGAAGGCTCGCACCGTCTAGCGTTTCTCTATCTTGATAATACCCGCGAGCGCCTGGGTCGCCTCTGCTGGCGCATCTGACAAAAACTTGGCACGCTATCAGCGAACGGAGTAAGTTGCGAAAATACTAGTCTTGTCATCAGCTTCTGCTTTCCAGACCTTGACTACCTCTCCCCCAGAAGTAATCTTGCTGAAGCTAGACATTTCCATCGCGACGGCATTATTCGGCGAACGATACTTTTCGAAAGGGGTGCTGCCTACATCTAATGTTTCGTCGACACTGTAGTAGCCGCCGTGTCAATCCTTAATCTATCTATATCTAGTCTCCGATTGATAATATATTCAATTATCAATCATGCTTTCCAATCCAATGCCAATCACCTCCATCTGCCCTACGCCACGATCATCTGCCCCAAACCCCTAAATTAACATGCACTGGAGCGAATACCGAAGTGAACCAATTCAGAACACAACGAATATCGAGAAACCCGTTGTTAGCCGAGTAGCCACACATTTATGAAACAAAGAAAACCACATGCAATTTACACCAACAAGCGATCCAGAGCGCGGTCCTAAGCAAAGGGTAATTCGATAGCTTGTTGCAGATATTCCTGGGCTTCTGAATAGCAATCATAAATAAATACCCCTTTCCCATACGCTTGATATCGAACGAGGCCTAAGCCTCTGCGCAAAGTCCTTTAAACATGGTTTCCGATTCGTGGGAGAGCGTCCGAGACGCTGCCAACCTTGAGCTCGGTAAGGGAACTATAGATTATTGATTGTGATTGCCCTCAAGCTCGTACGCCACATTGCGCGCGGGAGTGTACGATGCAATTGTTGCAGGTCAATACTATCCTGACCGGGAATCGGGGTCGAGATTTGCTACCTTCTGTAGCATGTTAGTACTGTACCCGGATTCCGTCCCGAGTACGTTGCGATGAATGCTTTAGTCTGGTGCCCTGGATTAGCGCGGGCTGTTGTTTCTTTGTCTCTCTGTGGCGCTAGTCTTTCCAACAATAGAAATCTCAGCTTGTGAATATGTAACAAGTAACATTTTGTTCTTTGGCATTCGACTGGCTAGTCCTGACAATAGGTTTTGGAAAGCTGCTAGAGAAGGACAATAGGATGAATAGAGATGGCGTTTGTGTTGCATAGAGGGTTCCATCTCTTCCTTGCTCCGTCCGTTACATCTGTCCTTTCGCCTCTTCCTCTTCTTGCGTCTTAGTGTTTAGATAACCTCATCAGCTACAGCAACAGCTCTTGCAGATTGGCAGACTTGATTGTACATTGATGCCCTCGATATCGCATAAGTTGCGCTTCTTTAATTGACTTCTCTGTATCCAAACTGCACTGGCTGCAGTGACAGATCCAACCTACATTGCTATCCGCGATATCGCACTGGTTGCGCTTCTCCAATCGACTTCTCCTTTTCAAATTGCACTGGCTGCAGCGACTGACCCAACCTACGAAGCCTACCCTCGACATCGAACCGGTGGCGCTTCTCTAATTGACTTCTCTTCTCATTTTGCACTGGCTGCAACGACTAACCCAAATTACGAAGCTTACCACGACATTGCACTGGTTGCGCTCAACCCATCGACTTCTCTTTATCCAATCTGTACTGACTGCAGTGACCGACCCAACTTACGAAGCTTACATCGCGCTGGTCGCAATGGCTACCCTGCAGCCCGATTTTCCACTAGTCAGGCGACTTACCAGCAACGGTACTCTGTCACTTCTCGAAGCATTGTTTGATCCCAATGGACCCTTCCCTGTACAGAAATCCGTCTTGAGCAATCTGACCAACGAAGATTACAACGCAATGCGAGCGACAAAGAGATCTATCAATGAAACACTTACCGAAAGAGCACCATACTTACCTCCTGGAGCAGCGCCACGATGGAGGAACCAGCGTTATATGATCGTCAAGTGCGACGAACAGGCATGCGCTGGTACTGCCGATACGACCACTTTCATCAAGGCCTGCGAGGATTGCACTAGAAGTTGGGGAGGTGTTCGCCTAGTGTGCGCTGGCTGTAGGTACAACAACCACTGGAATCCACCAACTGGTTTCCCTGGGGCCCCTACAAGACACAATCTATGGATGACAGCAATATCTTCCTCGAAGGGAAGAGTTTGCGCCAAATGCGACCGCGAACAACATCGGTCCTATCCGCAGGGGTTTGACGGTTGTACTTGTTTCCGTGATCGATATAGCAGTGTGTGGATATGCAATCATGACGATAACAGACGCTGTAGTAAATTCGTCGTCGACAAGGGGTTCCGAGCGCATACGATCAGGCTGGGTTGGCAGTGCACCACTTTTGGACCACACTTCGTTATCAACGGGCCATTCCATACCAGGCCAAGTTGCCTATGCGTGCGCGAGTACATTCCACTATCACGACCCGAGCCTCGAGACACACAACAATGCCGCATGTGCTTTGGATTTACCGTGCCATCATCGCGGCGATCAGAGCGAGTAAGACAAGCACGAGGCGGAAATACAAGCGTACCGTCCTTCCAGATGCTTGCCGCTCGAGGCCGAGGAAAAATTGCGACTCGGAGGGTGAATCGACATGGTTTTAGCTACTGAGACTGTGGATGAAGCAGCTTTGAAAAAAAAATCGACCAGCGCGTCGTATCAACCAATGCATTACCATATCCCATCCGCCGGCAGGGCGCACTTTCAACGGCGCCACTCAATTCTTATTTCGACGGTATAACGATAGGGATATCAACCAGTGACCTTCCATTGCGGAAGAGGCAAACAGCCAAAGCGTATCGCGCCCTCGAGGACAATAACCGTGGAGTTACATTGGAGATTGAACGGAACCAGAACGAAAAGCCTCGAGGTACAGTCGCCCCAGGAGCCTGCTCAAAGAGAGACTAATCGAGATAGGAGAGTGGTATCCTACATGCAAGATCCGATCGCCATCGAGCAAGAAATAATAACTCAACGCAATAGCCGATGGTCAGAGTTCCAGTCTCATCATCATGTCGTCTTTTAGACTTCTGATCGGCACAAAGATGGTTGCTAGAATAAGGACAATACATGCGAAAGCCGTGCTTAGAATCCATGATGCGCAGAACGAAGCGAAGAGCATCTGAGATGTTGAGGTGCGATGATGGTGTTGTTGATAGTGTTTCCGGGATGCGCAGCCGTCGGCGTTCAAGCTCGCCATTCCAACCGCCAACCGCCCTGGCTGCCTGTGTGGAGGGGTTGGTAAACACATGACTTGGGGTTGATGCAGGCAGCCTATTAGCGCCTGCCGGTGACACACGGGCGAAATCTAACTGCTCGGGTTATGGGATTGGGATCGACTCGTGGCTCCAAAGAGGTTATCAATAGCAAGCATTTAGCATATCAATTGAACCTAGCTTATTCTATCACGTACGATGGCGCACCGCTAAGCTGATAAATGTCCGGTGAACGCGTGGAGCCTCGTGGGAGTGAACCCCCACGAATGCGCTGCAGAAGATCCTGTATCTGCACGAGGGCCCGACGGCGAGGCCCGTCCCTGGGAGCAAGAAACCGCTCCGCAGTCCGCAGGCACCAAAAGAGCGGCCTATGAGCGTTTGCTGCAGTCCGATGTGACAGCGGCAGGATGTGTGCTCAAGCCTCGAAGCGGGCCAAGACCAACATATGTTATCTGTCATATAGCCACCACCATATCTAAAAGACGTTGGAGGCGATTGGCGATGATAGGCGAAAGCAGCCTCCTTGTGATATGGCATGATGATATGACGACCGCGGTGTGTGGTGTCTGGCAGATCTCATTCGTAGGCTGTTCGCTCTCTCCGATCCTCTCGCTGACAATCTTAATGGTAACTGCTCGCTTGGTCCAGCCAAAAGTGAACAGGCATCCTTCCCTTTCTGCGAATACTTCAGTAGACTTCGGACGACAGGTGAAAGTTCAAGCGGCTTGTCCTAACAAGGATTGCGTCACGCGTGTTCGTGTGCTCTAATGGCTGGCCAATGCCTCGTTGATTCTCTCGGACAGGAGATTCGCGACTGCAACTTACAGGCGGTGTACGGGCGGCATGTGCTCGATTGGGTTGTGCTGTGGTTGATGAGTCCGCACTTCTGCCTTTCATGGACGTGTGGATGCCTGCAGGAGGACGGCATCCAATCCTTTCTTCTCAGCAAACGGGTGTTGATAGAGAGCGCTAGAGGAGCTCTGTCCTCGGGGGATATTGACGCTTCACCGCTTAAACGCCTCGGTCTTTCCCGCCACGGATCCTTTGCGCAGCGAAGGAGGTTGGAAATTTGTGTCCGTGACACGGAATGCGAGCGTGAGAATTGGTGAAGACATGAGATGGGCTTTGTGCGCTTCGAGGCGAACCAGAAAGGCCTCAATTTGGTCATATGTCGACTGTCGAGAATCGGGTGAGCGCTAAAGAGACCTGGAGGCTAGACTCCGGGGGACGGCGGAGCATAGAGACTGGCTACCGTCGCGCGGATCCCAGCCCAGCGAGAGCCGGGAGTTCTGACCCTGCCCAACAGCAAACTTTTGTTTGGACCCGACAACTTAGATTGTGCCTTAGACTACTTCCATCCTTTAGGGTAGCAGTAGCTCTTCTTCCCAAATCCCCGTCGTCTCCGTCTGTGTTATTGGAGAGAGCCCCGCGCTCTCTCACCCTTATAATCAGACTCCAATCATATTACGTTGCAGACATATCCTGTCCAAGCCAGGAGCACTGTCAGAAGTCAGAACCAAGAACCAAGAACCAAGCAGTCAAGGACAAGAGAGGTCTCTAAGTTGATGAGCCTTGACGTTTGTGGCGGGCCTTGCCCCAAGCAGTAATTGCCATCTCCCTTGCCAGAAGCCGTGGGGCGTGGACCCGTTGATCCTTCAAGCTTTTGTCTAGAAGTCCATACAATTCCGTGGAGGCGTGAATCTCTTACCCAATCGCGCTCCAAGTCCCGAACAACTTCGTCGAGTTGTCCCTCGTCATTCCCAGCGTTTTCCACGTGCCCTTGGCGTGGGTGATTCGAAGGTCGGAGCATTTCGAATGGGAAAAGAGTCAAACTCAATGGTGTGTAGACATCGTTGCTAAACTTCTATTCTAACGTCGCACAGACTGGCTGATCCTTCTTACATCTATTGCCTTAACCACTTTGTCATCATTGCCTAGACCACCTCGTAATTCCGCATCTTCCCCTTTCATCCCCTCTGATCTCGCTGCACTTGTGGCTCCAAAATAATCCTCAGATCGAGCCAAACGCAGCTTCTGGACGAAGCCCAGGATCCAAGCATATCGAGTGTCCGAACAAAACGGCCGAGAATCATTTACAGAATCTGCAGAAACCATCGCACAATCGATACTTCCTGCATAAAGGGCTCCGATTCGATCTGCCCATCTTGACTCTACAACGTGCGTCTGGCGTCTCGCTTGTACCGGTCCATTGGTTTGGAATTGTCTAGCAGACGCCCACGCGGGACCCTTTTGAGGCTCTTTCTCAGAGCTTGGGCCTCGATCCGCTGAGGCCGTTCGACCTAGGAACTGGAATAGCTACGTCGTCAGACACCGGCTTCGCTTTGAACTCTACTCCACCGAACGCGCGTTGTTCTGAACTTGAATCTATTACTCAACCGCTGGATCCAGATCGACCGAAGCTCAACAAACAGCATACGAAGCGGATTCCTAGGCCCCAATCCCAAGATGTCGGGGAAGATGACGTTGTACAAACTAGTGGTGCTTGGAGACGGAGGTGTTGGGAAAACTGCATTGACGATTCAAGTCAGTAGTCCAGTCTTCGGTCCCTGCTCACCTACTAATCCATTCTCAGCTCTGCCTAAACCATTTTGTAGAGACTTACGACCCAACCATTGAGGACTCGTACCGAAAACAAGTCGTCATAGACTCGCAATCATGCATGCTAGAGGTCTTGGATACCGCGGGCCAAGAAGAATACACCGCTCTAAGAGACCAGTGGATCCGAGATGGAGAAGGCTTTGTACTGGTCTACAGCATCACTTCCCGAGCATCATTTACTCGCATACGCAAATTCTACAGCCAGATCCAGAGAGTGAAAGAATCCTCAAGCGCAGGTTCGCCGACAAGGGGCGCCTATCTTTCGTCACCCATCTCGCAATCCTCTTCGGCTTTTAGCGGCCAGGCACCTGTGATGCTCGTGGGAAACAAAAGCGACAGAGTGACAGACAGGGAAGTCTCAACGCAAGAGGGGAGTGCGCTCGCGAAAGATATGGGTTGCGACTTCGTTGAGGCGTCGGCAAAAAATTGCATCAACGTTGAGAAAGCGTTTTATGAGGTCGTCAGATCACTGAGACGACAAAGACAAGACACACCCATCACCCGGCGGGGCACACTCCATGGCGGACCTGGAGGCCCCAGTGCTAGGCCAGAGGGCACGAAGCCAAGGCGCGGTGACCGAGCAAACAGACCTCGATGCGTAATATTATGAGATCAACAGCTGGTACTACGGAGAGCCATCTGTGAAATGCTTCTTTTACATGCAATGACGAGCAAGGATTGCTCTCCACAGACAACCGCTCGCCGAGTTAGGGAGTGGAGCTGGCCCTGCGGACTCCCGTCCTCCTGTCTTGGTTCTCGCGCTCGACGCGCAGAACACGGCCCAGTAGTGATCTACCTTCTTGTCATCTACCGAATCATAAGGTACCGCCCGATTTCCCTAGCTTGACGCCAGAAATCTGTCCCTGAGAACAAGGAAACGAACAGGTAGATATTCTAGAGATCATCTATGGGATCTTAACGATCTCGTAGAGTGGCATCCAAGGGGACACATGCAGGATGAGAGACGATCAAAACAGAACGTGGGTGGTTCACCTGTGTTTCACTTGGTGGCGCATATTGAGGTCGAGGTTGACAGTTCATTATAGAACCAGATGATCCAGCGATCTCTGCATATACCCCACCGTCAGGATTTTTGTACCTTTTAGACTCATTTGCGTTTTGGTCAGAAGTGTTGACTTCCGCAACGCAATGACCGATGCATTACTCACGTGATGCACGTGATCCTTCCATTTTCTCCATGTTGGCACTCGCCACAAGACTACCGTACGTGAGAGACATTACGTGCTCCGCGAGAGAAACTCCGTTTGAAACTAGCATGTTGTATTGTGCTATCTTTTCACTGCTTCTTTGCAATCCTGAGATTTCTTGCCTTTACCACAACACTAACACCGTCCATTTAGATCCCAGCTCATTGTCTCCCATAACGAGTCCTCTCCTGCATGCACCCGTATCGTACCCTCTGCATCACGAATAGTTTGATCATCACCAGGTGAGGTGGCAACTGCTTGCACACAAGGGGCGACTGATATCGTGGCACCCACAAAGGAACTTTTGATGTTCTCCAATCTCTTTTCCCAATTGTAGCCTCATACTCGGATGGAATGGCGGAAGACCCATCAAGTTCTATGCGACTCATCACTACCACTCCCCTCATTCACTGACATACGCTTTAGCCAAGGACATAGCAAATTGAGTGGAACAGGCGAGCAATCTTTGCGTTGCCACTACGAAGGAGAAAACCATCTATCGCCCAAACGCTCTGCTCTTTGACGCATAACATTGTCCCACATCCTGATGATGCGGCTCCTCTCCTTGTCTAGTGTCTCCTTTACTGATCTTTGCATCAGGTCTTCGGCACCGTGGTCGACTGGTGATCAACAGTGACAGCCTACCTTCTCCAGACGTGCCTCTACCAGTCTCAACTCGGCGGCTATTTCCCGTCCAACCCGTGACGGCGTTGCTGCAGCGATTTTCTACTGGCCCGACTCACTCTGAACAAGCCTCGCGACACAGATACACGCAATGCTGGTCGTACCCATAGTTCCGGTTCCACCTTCGTCAGCGTGGACAAGCATCACCATGATTCTTTGAATAGTAGCCTTTCAAGGAGAATGATCATGAAAGTCCATGGAATGATGAGGAAAGCAACAGATCAGTCATATATTACATTTACACACGCGTGGCCTGACAGTGCGCGGGGCTTGGCAGGACTCTACAGAAAAGGCTTCCAGACGTGCACGCTCAGCAACGGACCCGGAGAAGGCACGGCGAGTGTGAGCTGCAGACAATCTATGCAGAGCGAGAAGGAAAGGAGGCATGGCCATGGGCAGAGATCAGGGCGGCGGCAAAGGAGTGATGGGTCGATATGTGGGATTGTGGATGGCTTTGGGGGAGCAATTCGTAGGCGGTGGCGCCAAGGGATCTAGGAGATAGTGAGGCAGGCTAATGGAGAGGTGGAAGCCGTTAAATTGTGATCGCTGTTGTCTCCCACGCCAGTCCCATATAAAAAGGCCCGTGCATCAAAAGCAATACAGGTGTGCAGCATGCAGCGTGCGATCCCACTGTACAGGGTCCGTTAGGCTACATAACCGTTGCGCTGGCAGAAGCGAGAGGTAAAAACAACGCCCCATCTCCAAACTTATCGGAACAAGCTGCCCACAATGGGCATTCGTACTCGAACCCAACCTCTGAAGATAATTGAGATTCGCCGACCAGCCGCCAAGTTCGCCAAGCGAGAAGTCAACAGCTCCCGTCGAACTCAATTCTTCCGATGGAAAGTCAATCTATCTAAAGTACCTTTTCCAAGGCTAAACTCAATCTTTCATATTACAGCTGAGAGAGCTTCCCTGCCTTGAGAACTTTGAGGTGAAGTCTCAACTAGAAGCAAAGTTCAACGCGTCTTTGGTGGCGCTGGCTCCGCAAGCATCTCCCTTGTTAGCTAAAGTAATCTCCATTCTCCCAAGAGGAAGAGGCTGCTTGGCTGAAACGCTCATCTGGTTTCGTGGCTCGCCCCGTCACAGGCTACTAACCACGAGCCGTTAAAGTCAGGAACCGCGGTTACGTCTCCGGCTCTTGGGCTGTCCCTCGTCCTTTAAAAAACGCCAACCGAATCATCTGGACCAGGCCCGTCGAGAGGAGCTGCATGACCGGCCCGCTAAAAGTCAAGTAGCATTTGGCAGCGAACCAACCCTCCGCTAGGATTTCCACCCTCCGATTATTCGCCAGAATTGAGGTTGGAGACAACAAAGATTGAACGCGAAATCCCTTGGCCGTGACAAACTCCAATGGACTGGCCTCGCTACTCGTTCAATCGCTACCAACCCTCTTTCTTGTCAACAGCTCGAGCACCTCATTGCCTCTTTCCAACTGTTGCCCGGGCCTTGGGCTAGCTGGGATAGGCGCCAATCTAGGATCCGTTCAATCACCGCCCTCTGGGCTTCGGGGAGTTCTTGCCCTCTTCCGCTTCGGACCATCATCGATTGCCGTCAACCACCCAGTGGGACGAGGCGTAGCTTGCTCAGGCCGTTCCCGCAGCAGGTCTGCCCATGTGTTCCGAATGTTGTTGCACCCTGGCATGGCTGCATTTTGAAACTTTTACTTCTTTCTACACTCGTTGATTGCGCCTTTGTCACGACTGCATGCTCTTCGCTGAGCGTTATCTCGTCGCTGCCCCGGTACGCGCTGAAAAACTTCATGCCAGTTTGTGTGGGACCGAGTGGCAACTGCTGCAGTTTGACTGACATTAGGTAGAGCTTCCAAAACACGGTTCGAGGGCTAAGCCCGCCTTACACTCGTTACTGTCGCAGTTGGGCCTCAGAGGCAGTACAGATGGATTAGAACGCGTCTAGGGGGAGGAGAAGTCAATTGGATGATTGGTGCTTGTCTGAAGAACCAAACGTACTGGTTTACCACGCGTTTGCACTCCGGTTCTATACCAGCGTTATGCCTTCGCTAGACGACAGACCTTTGAGCCGGTCACTGGGCCTCGACACCTTCAAGATGGCGTTTGACAACGCAACTGTCTTTACCACGCAAGCACTGCCGACCCCTACGGATACTCCTCATCAAACGCCACCCTCGAGGGGTTCCTCTCGACATGGCAGACGCCGAAGGTCTTCATCCCCCCAGTCAATGCCTAATGCCGAGGAATGTCAGCATGGGGATAATGAGGAGGCGCAAGACAAGGGCAATGGTGAAGAGGTTTCACCGCTCGATCCTAGACGATTCACCCCCAATCTCCACGCCTCTCTGGTCTCTCAGATCCTAACACTACAGCGAGAGGTGGAGAGCAGGAACAAGACGGTGAACAACCTTGAGGAGTTCCTGCATATCACAAGGGCAGAGAATGAGCAGCTGAACAGTTCTCTGAAGGACGAGGCAAAGGAGCATCGCGCCACCAAGAAGCAAGTGCAGCTAGAGGAAAGCACGGCGATGACAGCGCTGGGAGATATTGCGAAGGAAAGGGATGATGCTTGTGAGAGCTTGGCAGAGACTCGTAAGCGACTGGAAATCCTCAAAAGCAGGGTTCGAAATCAGGAGGAAGAGGCGGATAAGACTCAGGATCATTGGGACAAGGAGCGGCAGAATTGGGACATGGAGAAGCGCAACATGGAAACAAAAGTACACTTAGTTGAGGGCCGTCTCAAAGCAGTTCTGGCTGAGGTCGCTGCCGCCCAAGCGAATGGTCACGAGTACACAAGCATTAGTGCCGAGTTTGATGAAGGCGTTTATGGGACTTGGTATACCAAGGGAAGCGATTCGACCAGCAGCAGGTCTAATAGCGTCAAGAAACAGTCGTGGTTCAGTGGTCTGAGCAGTGCAACCAACGAAGTCAGCGAGTATTTGGACTTCCGTGCTTCCACGTTGAGTGGGCTGAATGGGTTTGGTGGAAACCGGCCAAATGGGCGGAGTCTCGCGGACGAACTCAACTTTAGCGAAGACGAACACAACCACGAAGGAGAGGGCGCCGATGATATGACGTCTCCCGATGCATTGCCAGAGGAAGCTTATTTCCCACGTCGTCGACTCTCGGTCCAGTCTATCTTGCAGGATCAGAAGGCGTGGAAGCTGCTGGGCCTTCTGCCAGAGACTAACGAGAATACTATGAAAGATGAGGGTTCGACTGACAAGACAGGAGCCGCAAATGAGGATAACGCAACTCTGGTTGAGAAACCTCCCGTTGAAGGAGCGGAAGCTATTTACCCCGGAGAGGCGATGGCGGCGCAGTACATGGATTCAGCAACGCAGTTCTCTCCTCCAACCTCCCCTAGACCACCACCTCAATCAACGAGCGAAAAAGTGGCAGAGAGATCTTTGATCATTGAACCCATAGCCAACCAAAGCCGGAAGCGCATATCGGCCCCGCCGGTTGAGCAAACGACGTCCAAGCCAGTCCCTAAGCTGATCGCGCCTATGGTATCTGCAGGCTGCCAGACCGTGAATAGGCCTCCAAGTCCTCCCTTGACACCCAGGATTGCCATTGAGCCGCCAGCATCTGCTTCTGAGTATGCAGACAGGGTAGCTGAAATGACCTCTTCCTCAATGCAGACGGAAGATCAAGAGCAAACTGCAATATTTTGTGTCGGTACCCGTGAGAAGCCTTCGTCAATGACGATCCCTGTCATCGAGATCCATCCTCCAGGTTCAAGACCTCCATCGTCTCGCAACAGCGTCGTCTTGCCACCTCGCACCAAGAACGCAGGCTGCCAGGTGGCCTTAGAGCTGCCTGTATCCTCTCGTTCCATATCGGTACAAACAGAAGCTGTAATATTCGGAAAGCTACCTGTCGACCGCCCTCCCAGAACCATGGCAAAAGCTGCATCACAATCATCAATGTCCCAAAGCGGTCTAGAACCTATCGAAGAGCGTTCACCGCAGCCGTCACAACAGGTACCACGGAGAACTTCACGAAAGAACACTGGAAGACCACCACCAACAGAAAGTTCAAAACCACCACCAGCAGAGAGCTCCCGGCCACGAATCAAGCCGTCGTATTCTGCTCCTATAATCAATACTTACCCAGGTAACAATGACAGCGGGCCCTTGACCGGCAAGCAACCGACCGGTCTGCGCCGTCCTGTCAGAAGCGGAAGTCTTTTTGCAGGCTTCGACAGCGCTTTCACCGACAATACTTTCAGAATGAAGGACTTCGACCTGAGCAGTGATGATGACTTAGCTAACGTAGCGCCGATTCGGAAGACGTTGTCTAAAGTACAAAATTCTTGGAAGCTTGTTCCTCGGTCGGAGGATCCGTTTCTGGGGCGCTTAGAGTCAGCGAAGAACAGCAAAGACAATCTGGACATTGACGAGTCATCTGACCCCTGGTTAGCCAGCTTGGTATCTTTTGGCAAACAGGAAAATGTTACAGCAAAGGGAATTGGGGAGGTTGCTAGCAAGGAAGACCTAGGATCATCTCAAACTAACAAACAGCCTAGTACGCGGCAGGCTGCTTCAGTTGCTACTGCACCTGGACCCAGCGTGCAACGAGCAAGTAGTCCCAGTGCTCCATCTGTGCCAAAGAAGGATTTGAATACTGTTGCCCCACCCCCATTTGCCGTACCTACAAGGTCAAGTTCACGGCGAATTCCTATTAGTGCTAGCGAGGGGGCTCAAAGCCCAACTCCACAGACAACAACATTCTTTTCCACTACTCGTAAGCGTGAAGCTGGGAGACCGCCTGTGGGGAATCCGCTTCGAAAAGTCCGGTCCGCTGCTGCTGTTAATTGCATAGGGCGAAGCAATGGACAAACGAGGACGCCTCCACCACCGACGTCTCCCTCAACGTTTGCATCTGACAGCCCAAACATTCCCAGAATGCCCAAGAACGATATCACTGCTCGAGATAAACATGATACGCAGCAGGTCCTGAACACGACACACGCATTACCGTCGGCTTCGCTTTCTGAGGAGGCTCTCATCGAAACACCAGGGCAATCGACAACTGTTGTCGACGCAATTGCACAAACGATGGTAGGGGAATGGATGTGGAAGTATGTGAGAAAGAAGAGGTCTTTCGGGATCACGGATCATGTCGACTTCGATGAAAATGGGAATAGTAATGGCAACGGCATCCGACACAAGCGCTGGGTTTGGCTGGCACCATACGAGCGGTCTGTTATGTGGAGTAGTAAGCAGCCTACATCGGGTCCGGCACTGATGGGAAAGAACGGGCGAAAGTGTAAGCAATCTGATCCCCATACGGAAGCCGTTTCTAATAGGATGGTCAGTCAACATCCAATCTGTTCTGGATGTCAAGGATGATGCATCGATCCCGAAAAATTCCAGTCCACAGACATGTTTTGGTCGATCTATCCTCATCTTGACGCCCCAAAGAGCTCTGAAGTTCACCGCAACCACGCGTGATAGGCACTATGTTTGGCTTACTGCACTCTCTTTTCTTAGTGGCTCTCCATTAGGTATGGACGATTTAGCCATAGGTCCACCTATGCTCCAGACCGAGTACCAACATCCAGCATCGAAGTCGGCAAGTGGGGGCCTAAGACGGTCCTCTACTATTCGCGACTCCATTCGAGTCGCCAAATCCAAAGAACGTCCCGCTATGGGAGGCCACGCATATAGCTCTCCAGTTACAACACTCCACCATCAAGCTATCGACGGCGTCAGCATACCTACTATTACAGATGATAACGAATCCGACGCGGCCGAAGCCCCATCCATCCCTCGAACGGCCACGCATACACGGACGCACGCCCGCAAGTGCAGCAACACCGGCCTTCGTCCGGCCCCTCCGAATAGTTTTCACAGCTTTCCGGCCGGTACAGTCAATGCCTCGACACGCAGCCTGAAGAACCCAAATACGCACGTCTATTCAGCCTTTCCACCCGGTGATCCCGGTGCTTCGGCGCCCACCAGTGCCCATGACACCATGAGCTATCGCCCTTTACAGACGTTTCATGACCCTATGCCTCCGATACGGAACAACTTTTTCGATGCGGTCGGCACTGTGAGGATGGAAGCGTTCGTTGAAGGGAAGGAGTTGCGAGGAAAGAAGGTATCGAAGAAAACGCCGCCGGTGGGGAACAGTTGGGCGAAGAAGCCGGGCAAGAAAGATCTGAGGTATTGGGGCGTTGGCGGAGAAAAAGCAACAGGCGGTAACGGGCCACAGAAGGGGTTTGAGGACCCTTCCAGGAGCTTTTGAAGGTTATGTAAACCAAAAGATGCCAGAACAAAGCTGTATATATAGGAGGTTATATACGGGTGCAGAGTGGAGTCCTTTGAAGCATTCTGAGCGAGTCGGGGTCAAGGGGCTTTTTGGGGGAACATGAAGTCTGTAAAAGTCGAGCCTACAAAATGTAGTACAAAGATCACCTACCAGACACCATCCCTCGAGTTGTCACGCTTCTGATCGACCAACTAAATAGAAAATGCAGCGACATCAAGCTTCTTAGCTAGAGCCGAAAATGACCGAGGCTCGAACATGTGCAAGCCTCGTCCGGGCCACTCTGTACACTTTCTACATTAAATTTAGAACTTTGAGCTTTCCTACTTCTGTTGCTCCTTAAGTCGTTGCTACCGTACCTAGGTATGCTAATGGAGCTGCGGTCTTCAGCCTGGACGTTTGGGATCACTCTGACAGGATCGAATCCACGTCTCACGCTATTCCCTTCTCAAATCCATCATCATGATACGGGACATTGAGCACCCTGCTTTCCATCTGCCGTTCAACAAGCACAAACAAATCCCTCATCTAGATTTGTCAGGCTGCCAGCTTCCTTCGGACTTCCTTCGGACTGCATCAACATCTGTCGACGCTGTCAATGTCAGCAGTAGGTAATGGCACGGAAGCACGCAATCTGCGCGAGCCTTCTCCACGTGCTTTTCTTCCATTCAGCAGCCTTGTAGCAATCGTAGTCTGCTTATCTTCTTGGAAAAGTCTAGAACGACAGACTTCGGAGATATCTGCATATGGTTCCTCGCTGGTCGAAGTTCAGCCTGATGGGGCAGCATATTAAGCGAGTCCGCAGGCTTTGGGATTGGAGGCAACGAATGAGTGGCTTGTTCCTGAACTCATCCAGGCTTGCCAGATATGCTTTATCGACATATCGAGCCTGCCTGAGCTTCTATCTCGGAGAGTTCGGAATGGCTTGCAGGTCTCTGCATGTGGAATTCTCGTGGCTGATAAAGTCCCGCGTCTCCACGCAGTTCCACTTGGTCTCTGCCGGGTCAATCTTCTGACACGTTTGTCCTTGGTTGGTACGTACTACGCTCAGAACTGATGCCTTTTCTCTTTCGGGAGTCTTCGTGTCCGATCGAGACTGCCTTTTGGTGATCCATCTCGGCAGTTGAATGACTATCACCTTGCTTGGGAGCGAGCCTAGACTCGACGGGAACGATCTTTTTTTTTCTGTAACTTGTTTGCTGACGTGCATGTACATATGCACATTTCTACTTTGTTATCTTTCTCGAATTTTTTCATCTGAGCGAGCACCTCCGGCTGCTAGGTTTTCCTGGCTTTCAACAGTCCCATTGGGTCCACACTTAATGGAACGCTCGATGATGCCCACTTTGTTGTGACTTTGCATCTCCACCAAGGCCAAAGAAGCTTCTCCATCTTCGACACACGTCATCCAAGTGCCTTCACAGCTTCGGGAGGCTTACGCATGAGGTTTTCGTGGCTATCCCAAACCTCCGGCTCCTATCCGCACTCCACCACCGTTACGAGGAAGCCACTGAGCCGTATTGGGTCTCCTCATTGTTTGTCAGCATAACATCAGCCTGACAGCAAGCTCGAACTTTTCATTCTGCATCGTCTGCTTCGAAGGCTTCGGAATGGAGTTCTCGTGCCTGATAGGGAATGAAATCCTTGAGGTGGGTAGGACAAGAATCTCTATGGGCTCAACAGATTCTGGAGCTCCACCGAACATTCGTATATCTTCTGCTCTGGATTTCCCCTTCCATGTTCTATCTACAACCCGCGTTCTCTCATCCACTCGTTTTCCGGAGCGGACACCTGACCCAACCAGACGAAAACCCGTCTACCATCTCCCTGGAATATTCAATCCTTGTAAATAGCAAAACATATCCTTGTCAACCCTTCCCCAGACCTTCTCTTCCACAGCCAGTCCTATCTCCACAGCCTTCCACAGGCGTCCTACACTCCGCCATATCAACAAACCCCTGTTGATCAAACCACCCGAACAATGCACTTCTTCTCCACCGCCCTCCTCGCGCCCCTCGCCCTCCTCTTCATCGTCATCCCTCGCCCTACCGTTACTGCACCGGCCCCTCATAAGACCCATTACCCGATCCACAACTCCACACACACTATGTTCCCTGGGCCAACTGGGACAGGACACGTGCCGACCGGGCCTTATAAGCCCCATGGCTTTCAACACCAAGACTGAAGGGAAGCGGGTAGGCGAATGGTTGGTGGCAAAGGAGGAGAGGGAATAACGATAAACGAATAAGATGGGCAGAGGGATCCGAAAGGGCCGTAGAGATCTCACAGGAACGACAACGAATCCACCAACGCCCGTTACCCGTGGATCTTTAACGACGGACATGACTTCCAACGAGAGTATTCTTAGCAATTCTGGCTGCAATCGAGCACTGGCAATCCAGGCTGTAACCTGTTCATGCTCATGGAAGATCTGCTATCACCATCTCATCTCACCTGCGAACCCCATCACGTACCACCCCAACTTCGGCATTCCCCCATTGCAATACTGACCAGCGAATGACTTGATTCTGACCATCCACCCTACCCACCCGTCTCGCCCGTCCACGAATAAAACCAAGCTTACCCTTGCTCTCCTTCAATTACCCGCCCTCCTCTCCTCAGCTTCACGCTTTAAGCTCCAATTCGACCATTATATCTACACTTCCCCGCACGCCCCGTCTTCCCATCTCCATCTCTCCTCCCTCCTTGTCTCTCTCCCCATCTCCCTTATCCACCGCCTCTCTCCACCCCCGCTCCTCCCTCTCCCACCTCCTCCTCTCTTCTTTTCCCTCCCTCACCCGCTCCTCCCTTCTTTTCTCTCTTTGTCCTCCTTCCCCTCTCCTCCAACCTCTCGTCCCCTCTTCTCAGATCGCCCCTCAGATCTTGCAACCGCTACGATCTACCACCAAAAGCCTGCAGAAACCCAAAGTCAACATCGGGAGTGACTGGTCACCGGATCTTTAGGGGAAAAAGAAGACACATATAGGAACGGACATGATCCGGGCGATGGACTGATGGGGATAGGTGTTGGTTGTGCTGCTCGCTCGTTAGCTGACCTACATGATTCGACAAGCAGAAACGGGCAGCCTTCGTTACAGTTGACATGGGAGTTGGGGGATGTAGCACACGTGGACAAAGGTTGAAGGATTGGTCCCCAACGGTCGTGGTGGGGATGGAAAGCTGGAGGAGTTCAATGAAAGTTATCTGGAGAACGGGCTTCATACCTCCCTCCTTTGCCTACATACCAACCGACCGACCTACCTCCTTCACCTACATATCTACATACCTCCTTTACCGACATCCCTACTTCCCTCCCTCCGCCCCTTTATCATCCAAAAAAGCCCCTTCGCTTCCGTTGAATAACCGCTTTACAACCCACTTTACAAACCCCCCTCCCCCCAAAAAAGAAACCAAGCTGTACAACAAAACCACCATCCCCATCCCCATCCACTCTACCTCGTCTGCTAGCCACCTGGTGCGCTAGTTCTTCGCATCACTTGATTTACGCGCTTCGGTGATATGAGAGGTTGACTGTCTATGTTGTGTATAGATCGATGCTGGCGGGACTTGGGTTTCCGGGGGGGTGGATATGCTTAGAACTTGGGGTTTTTTCTTAGTGGTTGGGATGGTTTTGTGAGGTGCTGGCATGGGGAAGCAGCGGGTTTGCGGATGGGGACATGTCACTCAGTAAGAGCGTAGAGAATTTGGATGCAGTCAAGTGAACAAGATAATCTCACGAGCCTTGCATGTTGTTTTGTGTCGTCTCGTCTCGTCTCATATCAGTTCTCCTTGCCTCGAGACGATCGATCCGCTTAGACTTGCCCTTTTCTGATATGAGACCTGCTATTGGGGGCAGACAGGGGCCTCGACCGCGAAGCTAGGCGGGCTAATGCAGGTACGTCCCGAGTGGAGTGGAAAAAGGGGGTTAATGATGAGAGGCTTTTGGGGGCGCAATCTCCCGATGTTGAGGGTGGCGACTTGGTGAGGGTGAGTGGCCGAGAAGCTGGCATGGGAGAGGATGGTGGGTGAGGTTGATAGCGTTCACGAGAGCAACGGCGTGTCATAGATTCTTGAGCGAGAGAATGGTGGGCGAGGTTGATCTAGTGTTCACAAGAGCACAGATGCTTGAGCGACATGTGGTGAGCATGTTCCATTGATTTATTTGACCATACAACAGAAGTCGTGGAACAAGATCTGACCCGACTGCCACCAGCACACCTCATCTAATCTCTCCCCCAGTTCGGACTTCGTAAAGGATTACAACAGCTCTCTCAAGGATCACAACAAGCTCCCGCGTCACCTATCCAGATGCGCGTCATTACAGAAAAAGTGCATCGCCCGGTGTACAACACCATCTGATTGCCAAGCCGATGCGACCTACAAAAGGTAAGCAGCCAGCCCCAAAAGCCCAGCAAGGCTCGCGCCGCTCGCAGCCATCTTGTTGGCCGCACCCGTGAAGACAGGCAGCTTGCTGCTCGTCGGGCTGCCACTACCGGTACCTGCAGGCTTGGAGGCTGTGCCGACAGGTGGTGCAACACCTGTGGGGCCCGTGGAGTTGGCGTACACGGGGCTGCTGGCGATGACAGGGACGACTGGCGCCCCGGAGGGAGCGGTGGGAGCGACGGATGCGGCAGAGCTGGTCGCAACGGGGGAGCTAGGCGCAGGGCTGCTCGCGACGGGGGCGCTGGCCGCGGGGATGCTCTTGGCTGGTGAGCTGGGAACGGGTGAGGATGCGACGACGGATGCTGCGGGGCTGGAGGACGCGTAGACCGAGGTGGTTGGGACGGGTGCGACGGGGGTACTGGATGCGCTGGAATAATATTAGCTGGGTGGCTTGCGGGCTGCGTGAGCCAAGTGGGGGTACCAGGTGGAGCAGTACACGACGGGAGAGGTCACAAGAGGGCGGGTGACGGTACACGGGCAGTTGGTGATTGTCAAGGTGGTGGCCTGGAAAATCGCGTCTGTTAGTGTGCGCTCATATGTGAAAAGCGCGTTCGGGCTGGTGCATACCTCGGTGATCGTGTAGGTCTGGCTGTTGTGGACGATCGAGGTGGCCTCCGGGCAGTAGGTGGTGAAGCTGGTTACGACCTCGGTGGTGTACTCGATGGTGGCATTGCCGTAGGCGTTCGCGCCAGCCACGAGGGCGGTGGAGGCAGCAATGACGGTGGAGTAACGCATGTTTGTTGATTTTAGAGATCTGTGGTTGGTTGTGTTGGGAAAGTTTGGGATTGAGGATTTGGAGATCGTGAACGGAAGTGGATATTAAAGAACGTAAGTAATTATTACTGTAGTAAACGAGTGTAATCGGTGATAACCGGTGTGTGTGATGGGGGAGAGAAAAGATGGATGAAGTCGAGGGGGAGCTTCTTATGAAGCGAAATGTCACGCGCCCCTGAGCTAGCGGGCTGCTTATGCGACTAGACCCTTTCTGGATGCTATCCCCTGGCTCAATACCAATCAACCCTGGTACTACTTTCAGCTTGCTGGGGTTCTTGCTCGTACCTGGCATTAGCCTTGCAGCCGGTCGCCGCACAGAAAGCGAAAGCAGCGCGGTGGAGGAAAGAGCTCATTTCGCTGTCTCCTTGCGCCAGCTTTATGAATCACGAGGGAGCGAACGAAAGGCTCAAGGCGCCGATGGCGCAAGCCGAGTCAGCCGTGGCCGGCTGCTGAAGGATTCCAAGCAGCTCGCGTGCAAGAGGGCAGCTCGAACTACGCGCCATTATTGGCTGAGAATAGTGAGAGGAGAGAGAGGAGGGAGTAGTGTTTGCATACATTCCCTATATACCACAGCAGCTAATGGCATAAGCTAGGTACGACCCGAATCTTATACAGTCGCCGAAGTGATTTGGAAGTGCATCGCCCGGAAATCGAATGCACTCTGCTGGCCAGGCACTGGAAATACAAGCAAAGCGCAAACTCTTGGAGTTTTGCTTTTGGCCGTTGGTGGACATGGCGATCAGCTCACTAGGCACCAGAAACGGCTACTCTATATACTTCAATTATCTATGCTTATCGCACCCCAAGAAGGACTCCTAATATTCCCACCCGTTTTCTTTCGATCTCGCCCATGGCCTAGCAAGGCAGCGGCCAGATGTCCCCGTATGAATTATGGCGGAGAACCCTAAAGCAGAAATGACGAGAGTCCGGCCCTTTCCATACGATCTATTCTTAGCCCAATGACCTGTCGTTATCCGGTCGCAATTTCGAGAGCTGGGAAGGCTGCTTGTATCGATTGCCTATCTAATCTTACCAATGCAGGGTTTTGAGGGTAGTCGCAGATCTTAACTCCTCGACTTGACAGGCGACATCTGATGGACTGCGCGTTGACGAACATGTCAGCTTCCCAGATCTGTTCCAATCGACCTAAGCGTAGATCGATCCGTATGCTGTCATCTCGCAGTCTGACTTGAACCTTGCCTTGTCGTGTTGCAAGCCTATTAGGATGGCACGGTCGGCCGTGTACTTGATTGCTAGTTTTTTGTCACCTCGAATATCATAAACATCAATCATTGTACTGCTAGACTATTGGAGCGACACCGTTGAACCATTAAAAGCGATTGAAACCCTACTCAAGCCTGGTTCTCCTGAAGCCCTCACTTTTGCCGGAGAAACGTGGGAAACGTCCAGGAATCTATCAGCAGCACTGGAGGCACAACATAGATCAACGTCTACACGATAATTCGCTGGGGATTCTGACCATGTCGGGCATGCAGCAGAAGCGTCGTTGAGTCTTTCCGACTCGAACTGAGCTTTGATTCTTGATATTCGGACTCCTTTGCGTGTGCGCTCCTGGATAACTGGCCCGAGTAGGGGCTGATGTGAACTTTCGCTGCATGGTATTGCTATCCATACGACTACTGGAGTGTTGGAGTAGTCGATTGTCAGTAGCATATGGTGATGCCGAGAATGTCATAGGTGGGCAATGATATTATCGGATTGTCAACGGGCATTGTTTGCGTATGTTAACTCCCTTTCCCTTTTAGCAACAGCCACCTGATAGCAGGCGGGTGCGACGATCTCAGCGCGGCTCATTCCGCTACTTCAGGAGCTTTGAGCCAAATACAGGGACTCGCAAACCATACACCTTCCAGCTCGAGAGAAATTGGGGCAGTATCCTCCCTGTCCTCCGTGTCCTCCCTTCACCCAAACGGTCTCCTTACGTCTAATCCCGCCAGATAGTCTTGACTGCCATCAACGCCTGCAGAAGACACTAATCCGAGAAGCGGATCTCCTTGTGACTAGTAAAGTAGAGGTGCATCGTGCTCTCAATGGGATGCTTATGGGAAACAGCTTGAACACCTTGCAGATGTTGACGTCCTTCAGGATGTCGCGATCGGTAGGTGGGAAGAACTGCATATTGCGTCTACGTCCGAGGTCCTGCTACTTGATTCACTCCAGGGACTTCACGCAATCCAGTAACGCAGCTTGCAGAACAACTTAGACTCCCTCTCTGCTAAAGTGGTGATTGGGACTTATCATCGTTCTAATGATGGAGAAAAGGTAAGAATGGCTAAGGTAGTAGCGAGCTATGAGGCCTGCGTAAGGCTGGAATATTTTAGCTTGTGCAGACTTGGCTGGGAGACGTTACATGTAAAGTAACGATAATGATGACACTCGTGAGATACAACTAGATAGCGTATTGTCGGCGGCTATGGGGCAACGAGAGTACTAGGCTTGACCTGGGGCTGCGAAGGGCAGGTGAACAATTTTTGTGAGATAAGTGAACGAGTCTATGAACTTAGCTGGGTAATTCTTTCTAAGAAGATGCTGCCTTAGATTGGGTGTTGCTAAGATAGCAAAATCAAAAAATCTTCCGTTTCGGGCAGCTAGGAAGGCGCTCACTGCTTTCTTTGCTGGAGCAATCAAAGGATATCCTGCCTATCTAAGATGGGCTAAATTAAAGGGGAATCCCAAATCGATTCATTTCTGAACCCGATTGACGAGACCAAAGAATTGTTTGCATTTGAGCAAAGAACACAGTAAATCCAATCAGAAAATCTCATACTGCTCCTTCAAAGGTGGTGAAGGACTCGGAGCATCTCAGCATCGCCCACGTCAAAGGGCAAGCCCCTTAAGTGAGAGCTGTGCAAGCCGTAGAAGCCATCTCATCAACTTGGATTTAGTTTGTGTGAGGAGAGAAGAAGTCGAGATGTGTTCAGGAAGATATTGCATTTCCTTAGCGTAGCCGCCGGCGCAACTTCGGCGTTCGACAGTGGCGGAACAACCTTTTGGTGAGGGGCCCATCTGTAAGCCGTAGTGATAATACTTTATATATCCTCACTTTTGCTCCATCCTTAGGATTGGTATAGGCTAGACAAACCAAAAGTCGCTCTGAAAATGGCGTCCACTTTTGGCATTAGGCCTTCTGTGGGCTTGTGCCGCTCCTGCTTACGGACCTTTGCTCAAGGACGCCCATTGCGAGTTCAGATCCAGAGCCAAAGGCATGCCAAGCGAGGCATGGCCTCTGTGAGCCCCGAGAGTCAGCAGAAGGTCTCAAAATCCTGGATTAGTCGTGAAACAGAAGCTGACAGTCATATAGTTGCTTGCTGCCAATCTGGAAACGGCAGATCCCGATGTATTCGAAATCCTCCAGAAAGTATGGTTCGACCGTCAACTCACGCGTTGTATCTCGCGAACATTTGAGTCTGATTCTGTACACTGGATATAGGAGAAGAGACGGCAGAAACATTTCATCAATCTCATACCGTCCGAGAATTTCACCTCCCAAGCAGTCCTAGAAGCCCTGGGCAGCGTCATGCAGAGTACGGTGTTGTACTTCTTGAAAAGAGTCGAGCTGATAACTTGCAGACAAATATTCTGAAGGCTATCCTGGTGCACGATATTACGGAGGGAACGAGCATATTGACGAGTCTGAACGTTTATGCCAGAAGAGAGCATTACAGACATTCGGCTTAAGTGAAGAAGAATGGGGTGTTAATGTACAGCGTAAGATGAGCTTACCTCATTCTCTGGTCTTGTATACTGATCTCTTGTTTTTAGCTCTCTCTGGTTCCCCAGCAAACCTGTATGCATATTCTGCACTTCTGAATTCACACGACCGTATCATGGGTCTAGACCTTCCTCATGGAGGACATTTGTCCCACGGCTATCAAACGCCCACGAAGAAGATATCGGCGATCTCCAAATACTTCGAGACTCTACCATACCGCCTTGATGAATCCACAGGGTTGATCGACTATAACAAACTTGAAGAACTGGCAAGTCTGTACCGCCCGAAGATCATTATTGCCGGTACATCCGCGTACAGTAGACTAATAGAATATGAAAGGATGAGAAGTATAGCGGAGAAAGTTGGAGCCTATCTTCTCAGCGATATGGCTCACATTTCCGGCCTGGTCGCTGGCGGTGTCATTCCTTCGCCCTTCCCACATTCGGATGTTGTAACGACGACCACCCACAAGTCTCTCCGTGGCCCTCGTGGAGCTATGATCTTCTTCCGCAAGGGTGTTCGAAGGACCGATAAGAAAGGCAACAAAGAACTGTACGATCTTGAGAATCCCATCAATGCATCTGTCTTCCCTGGCCACCAAGGTGGCCCGCATAACCACACAATCACTGCTCTTGCTGTGGCTCTCCGGCAGGCGCAAACGCTAGAATTCAAGCAGTATCAAAAGACTGTCCTCCTCAATGCGAAAGCCTTAGCAGATCGCTTGGGTAAATCCAAGGACAAAGGCGGCCTTGGCTACAACATCGTCAGTGGTGGTACGGACAATCATCTTGTGCTCGTCGATCTCAAAGACCGCGGTATCGATGGTGCAAGAGTTGAAAGGGTCCTTGAGCTTGTCGGAGTTGCAAGTAACAAGAACACGGTCCCCGGCGACAAGTCTGCTATGAAGCCGGGCGGTTTGAGGATGGGCTCGCCGGCGATGACCACGCGGGGTCTGCTTCCTGATGATTTCTCTCGCGTGGCTGAGATCGTTGATCGTGCTGTGACCATTACGCAGCACCTGGACAAGAAGGCGAAAGGGGAGAAGGAAGCAAAGGGCCGGAAGAACCCTTCCAGTGTCAACGCTTTTCTGGAGTATGTTGCTGATGGCAATGAAATCACAGAGATTGTGGAGTTGAGGAGAGAAGTCGAGGCGTGGATAGGCACCTTTAGCCTGCCTTGGAGCAAAGAAGGGTTACATTGAAGAGTATCCTAGCTGTTGTTAACAATTGATACGGTACGAGACGGCTTTCTTAGCATGAACCAAGAATTTCAAGTCTACAATATCATCATCAATAACAACCCCCACGTACACACATTTTCACGAAGATAATATCTACTGGTCAGTATCCCTGGTTCTGCTGGCATCAACTTACTCATTACGTCCGTATCATACTCGGTCATAGGGCTTGGGCTGACTGGAATCCAGCGATTCCAACCACCAATCAACCACATACTCCAACACCAGCACCAGCACGAGCGCAAGTCCAACGAATCCTCGCGATTCAATCAGCATGGAGTGGTACCAGAAACCTGGACCCATTATAGCCGCAGTTGCGCTTTGCCTCTTCTCTCTGGGGGTATTCGCTTGGTGCTGGAAATACGGCATCACGAGTCGCCCCGTAAGGCATCAATGATTCTCTCCGTTTTCAGTACTTGATTAATATTGTTATGAAGCAGATACAATCCGACGAAGAATTTGAGATGAGTTGAGGGAGGAGGGGGTGGGGGCATGGGACCCTATGGATTTAATTTCAGAAATGGCAGTTCCTCATGCCGAATTACAATGATTCAATCAAGCTCTGCCTATGGTACTGAAACGGTTAAAGCGCCCAACGTGCTATTATGTAAAAGTTGAACTCTTTCGCACCCTGTATCGTCGTCGCTCTTCAGCTTCCTTGCCACTTTAGGGAGTCTGTCAGCCTTGACGAACCTACTGCCTGCAGACACTGACTTGCGTCCGACGTTCCTCACGCCAATCCTGTGATGATAGCTGCCTTCTAGAGACATAGAGCAGTAGAGAAGAGTCATCGAGATGCCGCCGTGCTTGAGTTGCAAGTCGTTCTATCTCTTTGGCAGCTTCGATGTTACTCATGCTAGTCACTACTTGATTCAGGTTACATTTCAAAAATGTAGAGATGGATATAAAGGCTGGGAAGAGGACAAAAAAGGAGTTCAATGCAGAGCAGTTGCTCAGTCGGAACTCGGAAGACAAATAGTTCCTAAAAGCGTTAGCGTGTATGTCATGGATCGGCCCGTGGCTCCCGTAGCGTAGTGTGCTGGATTCTCGGAGTAGACTCGCCCTTTCGACCTCTTGTTCCGGGCATCTATCAATGGCTCAGAACGATCGTACACTATATATGTGCCGGCTCTTAATGGCATCTGAACCTTTCAGTATGGTCTTGTGAACATGTGTGATCACTTGAATCCGCGCAGACGATGTTGGCGTGGTTGGTAGAGTGCCATCATGTTTGGCAATTTTGGGGCTCTAGGTAAGCAGAACATTCAATAGTCTTGCTGCTCGTCTATCACCATCTACAAACTTTCACTGGGGATCGTTCAATCGCATATGCAAATACGAGATATTAGCTTCCGGAGTCACGGTATGCTTAAGAGCTTCCAATCTATTCCGTATAGTTTGCTGGCCACACCTTGGTGGGCTAGTTTGCTATCAAATCATGTTCTTTGGAAGTGCGCCTGCTTTAGGGACCTCTGTCATAAGCCGGCCCACAGAAAGCCATAATGTCAATGGTTTAGAAGTTTTATCGTCAATTCTCAATGTTGCTGAGTGCCTTGAATGTGCTTCTACTATAAGCCTGCCGTATCAGCGTACCGTATTGTGTCGTATCGCATCGTAAGATACGGTAGGCTTTTCCACTCCACCTTTGTTGACAACTTCAAGAATCATCTTTGTTTCCAACTGCAGCACACCACATTCACCGAAAATGCCTTTCCGAAAGCCTGAGTCTTTCCCAAAACCAAGGAACTGTTTCAGTGCTCTGAAGCGCTTACTGATTCGTGCCCCCGAAGCTCCCGCAAAACCGAACGTACCCAGAAAGCCACCTGCTGCAGCAACACCACTTCGATTCCCGAGGGCCGACCTTGGAAGCCCTGAAAAGCCTCCAGAATTAACTTATGATGACTTGTACTGGATCGTTGCAGGTTTTCCACGGCGTGGACCAGCAGTCAAGCATTGCAAGGCCTTCAACGTCCACCTTGTAGATGACGTCTCATTGGAGGATATGATCCCACAGACCCATCTTCCATCACCATCATGGCTCTCAGAGGAGCCAGTACCAAATGTCGCCTCTTCCACCTTCCCTGCATCTTCATCGCTGTCATCAGCATCGCGCCTCAGCAACGGGACACCAGCACCGGACCACCTTACATTCTTTCTTCGCTTACAAGAGCTCCAGTATGAGAACGATGATGCGTTCGACTTCCTCCAACGTAAGCCGCTGCCACCCGAGAAGCCGGTACGAATAGCCCACTTCCGAAAATTTTGGGAGAAGCTCTACATGGTGGCCGAATTCTGGGACACGTCTAAAGACAACTACCAGCCCGCCTCGCCTAAGGACGGCGAGGAGCAGACATATACCGGTCGCCGAATAGGCTGCGGCGCGAAGATGCCCAGCCGATATCGAGACGACGCCATCAACGCTTTCGTCGAAACCATCGTCTGGTGCTTCAAGTGCCGTGTCGAGCTCCCTTCAGCCCGTCCAAAGCTTGGTATGCAGAATATGAGAATACCGGTACCACAGACTGGAGTCGTGTATCGGACGCCAGCAGACCGGGCTAGAGCGAGGCAAGGCATATCGGAGGGACCGCTGGTTCAAATCACGTGCCGAATGGGGATGGAATTTTGTGAAGAAGGGGAGAAGGAGGGATCCGGGAGGTTAGAGTTCCTAGACCTCGCAAGGGAGATCGGGTCTGCGTTGATGACGGCGCAGAAGAGGAGAAGAGAAGGGACGAAGGAGGAGAAGCACTGGGAGGGCAAGTGGTGGGCTGAGAAGACGCGTTGGAGCGGTGCACAAGGTGGGTCATCGATTCCTATCTGGATACTTATCAGAGGCAGCTCTCAATTAATGATGCCTAGCCGGAGAAGTAGATGGATTTGGAGCAGGACCCTCGGACGCAGCAGCGACTTCCAGAGACCGTAAGACCTTCGAGAAGTCGAAAAATCTCGGTCCGCCATCGAGTGAGTGGGATAGGAACGTCGAGTACATGCAGATTGGCAAACGGCAAGACAGAGAATACGACGATGTAAGTTATCTCTTCCCTTCTCTACCACAATTCGTTCCCTTTCTCCACGTCTTCCCCTGATCGCACGTCGCCTTTTCCCTCGCATTAATAGATCTTTAGATTTACCTGATCTCCTCCCTAAACCACCACCTCTCCATCCTCCGGGTTCGCGTTCCACTCAAGTACATCGATTTCCTCACCAACGGTCCTCCGTCCACGATCACAGAAGAATACATTGCATCTCGATACCCATGGTTCAAGCTCCAAGTTCAGCGCTCGAGATGGTATGATCTCTTGAAGCCGGAGGACAGAGCACAGGCCATGCGTGGAGTGTGGGGCGTGATTGGGTGGATGATGAGAGACGTGAGAGACGTTGGAGGTGATGAGGACGAAGCGGAGGGGGAGAGGTGGAGTACAGAGGTGCAGAAAGATGTTGAGATGACGGATCGTGAATCAGTATCTGGATGACTGAGAATTGTCGGATGATTAGAAGCCTAAGTCAGGATGGGAAGTGTTCGTCAACTGTGGACTCACCACCCCCTCTATTGTTCAGCCACCAGCTAAGTGAGAGCTTCTAAGAAAAGTCACTATTCACCATTTCCTCTCCTGTCCTATCCATGTGTATTCGCTTCAGGCTCGTCGCCGAAGCTGTCGACAAGAGCCATTCATCCTCCAGCTCTCCGACACCACTCTAGAATACGCACTCTCAGATCTCACATAATTATTCCATCCGGCTCTTTCAAGCACCTAACATCCCATTAGTCACCCTACTGCTAAACGCGCAAACAGCCACGCCGTATCCCTTCCCCGTTATTAGACCTATAGAATGATTTAGCCAGGCGGAGATACTACTGACCAGGAGGCCTCACCAAGATAAGTGCGCCGGCGCAGGGAAATGGCATATCATCAACAAGCATCCCTCTACAAACCACCCTTTAATCCCTCGCGTTCTGAGCCCTTGGTTTCAAAACTCCAGCGCTTCTTTCCCTACTGCAAGCTTACAAACGGTGCTACAGCATAGCATTCGAAGAAGCATCCAAATAGGACACCCGAAGTGACCTTCTTGCAGTGGTCTTCGTCACCCGCCCATGCACCCCCTAAAACCCCGTCAAGGCCACAAAGTCCAGCTCCCTGAGTCCTAGCAACAACGCCCTCAACCATTTCTTACCCCTCCCCACCCCCCCCCCACCCCTCCTTCTCACCCACGCTCCACAACCTATCCTAGCATACCCTTATCCACCCCACTATCTCTCGATCTCCACCCTCCTCCACGAGTTGACGAGACCCTAGGTTTTATCAACTATCAACCAGTCACAGCTTCCAGAGCAATTGAGTGTAAGCGCAGTACAAGAATCAAAGTGAGGGCGGTACAGAACAGAAAAGAGACGCAGAAACCCACTATCCCGCCAACGTGCAGAGAAACCGTCGCGGCGGAGGAGCGCAAGCAGAGGATCTTCAACATTATTTGGCTTTCTGGTTAAAGGATGAATGTCTGCCGAATTCTTGCATGATGCCGATGGTAGAGGCGAAGTGATAGAGGTGGTTCCTCGGTGATTGAGCGTGAGAAAGCGCGAGAGAAGGGGTGGGGAGTTTGGTGGCTCAGGGTGTCTTTCGATGAGGGGGATGGAAGACGAAGACGACGACCAGGGGTGCTTGGTATATGGGTGGTTGATCATGCATTGCAAAATGAAGGGGGTCTGAGATGGATGACTGCCTTTACTGCTTTCATGTCATATGATATACTCTATCCATGCGCAAGGTAGTTATACTAGGTAGGTAGATAACGTGTTTTTGGGCTGGCCTCCCGTTGTAGGCATCACAGTCGTGCATGCCCAAGCCGTCCCTGAGCCGTCGTGAATGTCGTGGCTGATAAGTGAGCCAACGGCGTCGTGAGTCCGTTGAGTGGGAGGTATGAGAGTCTGGATGGTTATTTTTGGTTGCGGAAACTCGAATTGTTGAGGAACCACCAATGAGGGGGGGGGGGAGGAGGGATGGAGATAGATGTTCGATGTGGGTTTTTTTGGAGGAGATACAGGTCGTTGTGAGGGAAATGTGTGGTGCGCTTTGAGCTAGATCGACCAAGGACTAAACCTTGGACACCAGTGTATGATGTTGAAGCTGGATCTTCGAGCAAGATTGAGATTGAGGGTGGAGGAGGTACTTGGACGTTTGATTACAGTGATGGCCCCTACCTGCGTTTGGGTGTGCGAGTACACCCAGCTGTGAATACATTGTATCGCTCATGCTTCATGCTCTATCCTGCGATGCAGCCATCCTATGCCCGTCCATGCATCGTCTCATGCCCATGCATTATGCCAAAATCCCATCAATGCATTGAGCTATCGTCACTCAATGCGGGTATAATCCATGAACTCGTTAACCATGACTCCCCCAAGCCCCATCGTCATGCGGCGTCCTTTGTTGCTGATATCGTCTCTTCTGACTTCGAGTTCGTTTTCTTGAACATGCCGTAGACGCTCTTCTGATTCTTGGGTGCTAGCGACATGTTCGAGAATTGTGCTTCGGGGAGCCGTTTGCCGGCTTTGAGGCTCTCGAGGACCCTGGATGTGCCTGTCAGCGGGGCGTTTCTTTCAGCTGGTTCGAAGTCTGGCGCTTTCGTAAGGTGTAGGGGATAGGGAAGAATAAAACCGATGGAGAAATAGGCAGATGATGATAGCTTACCACTCCACCCCGACAAACTTGATCCCCTTCCCACCAACCCTCTTGATCTCCTTCTGAATCTTGCTCGCCGCCAACCCACCCCCAGCCCCACCAGCTGCCCCGTTCGGCGTCCCCAAGATAACATGCGTGACGCTCCTCCGCCCCAGCGCGATACTGATCCTCGCCCCGTTCTCCGCGAGCAGCTGCTTCAGCTTATGATCACCCACCATCGGCGCCGTCGACCCATTGATGTAGATGCACAGATCCGTAAAGACCTTCCTTTTCCCAGCCTGATCCCTCTCCTTTACCTTGGGGTCCGCCTTTGTACTCCTCTGACTTCCCTCCTTCGTATCCAGGCCTCCCTTCAACAAGCCCCTCACATCCTGCCACCCCTCTTCTCTCAGCCCCGGCACGCTGTTTTCCCACCCTCCGTTCTCCTTCCGCCCATCCTTGCCAAAGTTCTCACTCCCCGCGCCAACGGCATCGTAGAGACGCTTGCCGCCTCCAGGCCCAGCACGGAACTGCACTGCTAGCTTGGTGGTTCGAGAGACCCGCCAAGACGTGCTTCCTGCTAAACGGTTGTCGGCGCGCTGGTGCCCTGTTGCGGAGGAATTCCAGGGGTCGAAGATTTTGCGGGATGGTTGAGGGCCGGGGGCGATAGTGGGGTGGGGTGGGGCCATGGTTTGCCACGGGGGGTTTGAAGAGGCGGGGCGTCCTGTCGTGGGTTGACGCTGGTAGAGTGTACAAGGGAAGACAATGTTGCTTGCGCAACGTGCTTACGCAGGGACTTCGTATGAAGTTCGGTCAAGCTCGGTGGAACAAGGTTGCGTCGCGTATTCGGATAGAGTGCCTTAGGTCCTGCAGGAAAAAGGTTGGAAGCTTTGGGCCAGAGCTTCTGTCGAGATAGCCGTGTCGCGCTTAAAGGATGGTGCTGCCTTGATGGGAGGCTGACGGGGAAGGGGTCAAGACGATCTACCATGGACGTGCTGGTGCAGATGACAGGGTGTGTGCGTTGGAGAGACTGCCTGAATAGTGTGAGGGTGTACCGGGAATCAATCAACGCTCGTCGGCTGATGGAAAGTTTAATGAGCTTCCAGAAACAGCAATGAGCTTCTCTGAGGCGTTTATTTTACGGATGAATCCGGGGTTGATGATGTGTTCAAGGAGGCGAGGGGATGGTTCTCTAATTCGATGATAGGGTGTTGTTGGTCGAGGATGGAATGTTGAAAAGTCACTGGCGCGGCAGAAATGACAGGACCGGACAAGGGAGTCAGTGGGTTGGTGTTGCGGATATAGCTCACATCTATACGAGTCTCAATGATGCAATGGCTGCAGAACATCCGTGCATATCTTGGATGATCAAACTACGTCTTACTCGAGCTACTGCGACTTGATATGCACATGCAAGGTTTTAAGGATGCCTTAGCCTATGCCGGCTGCCACTCGATCCATGGCTATAGTTCCTGTCAGAACATAGCCGTTAGTCGCTGGCTCTTGGCCAACTGGTCGACCTCTTCTCACGCTCCTATCAGCATCGAGAGTATTGTTTGAAGGCTGATTCCACTTCCTGTATTTGTACGTGGAAGCTAGCTATTTGGAACATATGCCAAGCCTCAGGAGAGAGAAAGCCTTCACAACCACAGAGTCGCTCTCGAAACCCCTTGCCTAGATTCATATTCAGGCTTTTTTTAGTCGATTAACACGATTTACTACCTATTCATAGCCGGCCTCCGGCAAAGTTACCAAATGGATTCGTAATCGTCACCCCCTTTCTGGGCCAAGGGGTGGGTGGACTTGGTCCAAGAATCGAAGGATTCGTGTCGTGACGTCGTAATGATGCTAAGCCCGTGGAATATTGGAAACATGGTCGTGAAAGCGAGATCTTTTGATATGGATAATTCAAGGAAATTATGGAGAGGTGTGTCCTCGAGGTTTGGCTGCAGTCCCAACGAAAGCGTCGAGTATGCGTAGTCGTTGCAGTAGCCAATGGGAGTCAGCACAAGCCCGAGCTCGTTTGCATAAGTATCGTCAACTGGGGTGACGTGCATTCAGTAGATCATCAGCTCTTCAGTATAACTCTTCATAAGGTGTAGCAAGGGCCGGAATACGTGCTCCAGTATCATCGATGTGAGCGCTGTACGATGTTACTCCTGGCACGGTTGATCGGTCTGCCGTCTCTCTCGTAGGTGCTACCACCGGCAATGCCGCCGACACTGCCTTGTCGACCCATCTTCTGACGTTTGAGACTGTCATCACCATGAATCTCGGTTCGCGAGGGGTCGTCTGAGTCGTCGTCACGCAACCGCTTGTTGGACGGCGTTGTTCCGTTCATATGCAATGGAGCGTAATTTGATTGCAAAGAGACTGGAGCGTAGTTTTCGGTGCTAGCGGTTCCGTTCGATACGCTGCTACGTGTGTCGCTCATCACATTATAGAGGTTGCTGGAGGGTGCCGCCCGCGGTGGGGTGTGGTATCCACTAGCCCACTGAGATTGGTTGCCCGTCGATGTCCTGGGAGTCATGCGGCCATTGCCATTCTGGTGGGGAGAACCATTCATTTCTGGGGAGACATGAGAGTGGTCACCTTGCAGCGTACCGAGACCTGTGCCAGGTGCGTTGTAATAAGAGCCACGACTGGCACTGTAGGTAGTGTTACTCTCATGAGGATAGTCGGTATCATGTTCATGGTCTGCTTCCTCGTCGCCAGTTGCGTGCTCCACTTGTTCCGCGCCCTGAGTGTGTGCATACGCGTCACTCTTCGAGTCCAAGTGGTCTGCCTGAGGACCGACTCCTAGTCGAGCAGAGGGAGGACCCATTTCGTGTTTTAAATAATTGTTGTGCTGCGTCCGGGTCAAGTCTGACGGATGCTGCCCGTTCGGTTGGGAAGAATACTGCCCTGGAGGAGCTGCTGGTGCGGAATACATAGGTCGAGTATTGTCGTAAGGTTGCTGGCCTTGATAAGATTGCATGGGTTGCATTGGACCTCCGGGAGGGGTAGTAGCAGGTGTATTGGGTGTCGAATGAGGGTGGGTGTCAATCGCCAGCGGTTGTCCACTTTGCACGCTGTTGTTGATGCTCTGTCCCCCCCAATCATAGGAATTTCCCTGGCCACCCATGCCCATCCCACTCGATGCGCTCGTTGGGGGTGTTGGGAACGTATGCGCTCTGTCCAGCCCCGGTCGACCTGCGCCAGGGTGAGGAGCTATCGAATGTGGTGCCTGGGACCCATGGGGACTGCTGGAGCTATTCATGGAATGATGATGGTGTAGAGATGGAGGTTGCGATCCGGGAGCAGCAAGCATGCTTCCCTGCTGACTTTTCGTCTCGAGTTTTCGGCGCTCCGCAGCGGCCATGACGGCGTTGGTCCTGCTGGAGTTGGTTGGATGATAAAGAAGGGCTCCAATATTGTGCACGAAAAGTGGGTAGAGCATCTCCGTAATCTTTTCCTTGTTGGCAAAATCTAATGCGCGTTCGAAAGGAATCCTGGTTCGGTCAGCATTGCGCAGGAGGTGCAATCTAGGTGAATGCTTACCAAACGCCTTTGAGATGCATTGGGCCAATCTTGACGACATGACGCATCTTCTCGCTCTTTAATATACCATCGCGACGACCACGAGTCATGCCAGCAACATTTAGCAGCTTGGTACCGTTAATCATATGATTGTCTAACGAAAGTCAGCACGATACCCTATGTATGATGGTATGCACGAGATTCGCTTATGCGTCTGCATGCAGAGAGCCGTACCGTCTCGTCTGGCAACGCAGACGCCCTTCGCTTCTACTTGGAAGCACATGCTACCTTCATCTTCCCACAACGTTGCTGTCACCCGAGGTTTCATGCCTGGGGGAGCAATCTGGCCGGTCGTGTCGTTCATTGGTGGTGGATACCCTTGTGTGGGACCGAGAGCACCACCGTATCCATGAGGTGGGGGTCCGCCTGGTGGCATTGCTGCATCCGATTAGCTGGAAACTACATCAAAAATTGTGGACAGGCTTACCTGGCAACGGTAGCATTCCAGGGTTCATTTGTGAGCCCATTGAAGGCGGCACTGGATGTCCGCCCCCTTGTGGAGAAGTAACACCGTTGGAATAGCCGTATTGTTGACCATAGGTTGGGGATGGAGCATAAGCGCCAGGCCCCGGGTGTAATACTGCAGGCTGATGTGGATATTGGGGATACTGAGAGGTCGTCGGCTGATTCGCGTACGACTGCCCAGCTGAGGAGTAGGACTGGTGCGAGTCCATGTACTGCGGTTGCTGGTTCATCGTGGCACTGTACGGCTCGGCGATCTGATTATAAGACGAAATGGTATGATGCTGAGTTAAATAGTCTGGCTCCTCCGGGGAAGGGCCCTCGGACAAGTCGTGGGGGAGGGGAAGGGATATGTTCTGCTCCGTTGGCGTGGGCGAAGGTGTTTTGAGCCCAGTGCCCTGCTGCGTGCTCCGGTGTGATGATGCTCCCAATGAGGACGAACAACTTTCAGAAGGGTTGAGCTCTGGCAAACCTACTCGAGAGGTCGTTGCACCGTACGAGGAGCTTGCAGCGTACGATTGAGGAAGGTTCAGATGGGGTAACCTATCATTCGAGAATATTGGCCGTTGTGAGTAGTGGTGATTGTACCACGGGACGTCCGTTGGCGCTCGAGTATGGACTTGAGATATGGATGGGAGCTCCAGTTTTTCGGTATTGAATTGAAAGCGCCTTGATTGGCGTGGCTCCGTGTACCACTGCTTCCGACACTATCCACTGAGGATACCGCTGACAATAGCAAAGTAGCAATCAGCACTGCTCAACTATGGTAAACTATGTTGCTGTTCGTCTGCTAGGGTCCTTCGACGAAGACCAGTACAAGTTCCTGTGCTTCTGCAGTTTTCTGCAAGAATATCGAGCTGCCAATATCTAGTAGCACAATGCAAGTATTGGCGCAGGTGGTCGAACAGTCCCGGGATCCGCAGGAGACAAAGATGCAGGTCAAGGCTGAAGTGTGAAGGGCCGTGGCAGAATTGATGCTGTAACTGAGATGTAATGTACTGCGATCGGATGGTAAGCAGGAGTGTAACAACAGCGTGTGGCTCGTTTCAGGTCGTTAAAGATGAAGCTCGAATTGGGGTTGATGGGTGTTTGCTGATGATATGCAGGTGGATGGCGGCGCTTTGTCGGGGCGGACGAGCTGGCGAGGTCTTCAAAGAGCGTGATTGCTTCAAGGGCGCGTCTAGCGGATGCTGGCGTCTTAAGAAAGGAAGACCGTTAAGAATTCGTCAATGTCGTTGGTATTCGTCGCTGATGAGGAGAAGCTGGCGAAAGCGTGGAGATAGAGAATCTGCAGGTGGGTAGGTTAGTAGTCATGCGCGAGCGGGTAGGCAGGCTGGTGATAAGCTAGAGTCGATCATACCCAACGCCGCACTCAGCTTGCAGACCACCCTAGATGAGTCTCTCCTACAATCGCCTGCCGGTCCACTCGAGGTCAGAACACACGTAGGGCCGCGGAGAGCAATTAGGAGGATGAAGAAGTCGAGATGGAGGAGAGAGGGGGGGAGGTTGGGTTGCGCTCCGTTGGTGGTGTGGCCTTGTTAGCGTCGGCCGTTGGCGCGAAATGACGGCCTCTAATCGTTCAGAATCCGGCCTTTGAATGGGCTGCCTCTCAGCCAAACGGACGACTTGGTTGAGACTTGAAGAGCTCTGATGATGCGAGGATGAGCGATGGAGGAATGATAATAGGGACTTCTGTCTGCTCTGACGACCGTGGTGAGGCCGTGGAAGGGATGATGGTCCGAGTCGAGCGAGTTTCTCTTCTGAAGAGCGATGGTCCTTTGCGCGCATTCCAATTGGCCCACCCGCAAATACACCGGTGGTACTCCGTAAGAGAATCCCTTGTGCCCAATTACGATGGACGATCTTCAAACGGCAGCTATGGAGCACAGACAGATTGGGGGGGGGGCGTTGACCGACAGTGGAGCGCTGCAATGCGCTGCGCTGCGGGAGAACGGGCCCTTTTTACAGCAGAGACGCAGATTGCGGGACGGCGCGCCAGCTCCAACAAGGAACCCAAAAGGATCGAATGATATCTGGGCGATGCAAATGGGGTGAAGGCGACTAGATGTATTGACGGGGGATCAAGAATTAAAATCCACCAAGCACCGATCAATATGGCGGCAACGTCGCAATGGTCGCAATGCTATCTCATCCCCAGCCCCCCCGGCTTCAGGGCCTTGTGGGGATTGGTCGAGATGAGGAGTTGATGGGCAGGTATTGCTTGCCCAGATGGAGGGTGCTTGTGTCAGGTGAAAAGGCTTGTTGAGGGAAAGCTAGATGTCTTACAAGCGTCTGCCTGCGTCTGGGCTGCAGCGGAACAGCGACTCTAGTCGGATGCGAGCTGCAGGCAAGCGAAGGGACGACCCACCGTCGAATCAAACTTCCAAGCTCTAGGGGTACGTCTGTCTACCCTGCCATATCCCCTGCCCCCCGTGCCTTAGTCGATCTGGTCGAGCCCTATTCTGATTCTCCTTGGAGCAGAGCCAATCACGGTCGTTGATTCGAGTAGTGGGACTGGTGTCGGTCAATCAACAACTTTACCGCTTCAGCCATCGAGATACAACAATTTTCTCTACGTTGAGCTATCAACTACATTACGTGTGAGGGTTTGGCACCCTGAGACTAGTGGAAACATCTCAACGCCACGTATCTGCGGCGTTGTGAACGGAGACTAAGCAGCCACAGAGGCGCGAGAGGTTGAGAGTGACTAAGCTCAATCCAGAGCTTCCGCGGACCCGTGACGCTCGCACCAATCTGGCACTCCTGTCAGATACTTATGAACCCGCAGTCTTTCACATCGTAGAGGAACCGAGTCCCGGAAGAAGGGCTGCCAATGCAGCCATCAAGGAAAGCTCGGCATCAATCTCTCAAACTGTCCTTGTTCGAAGGACTTTACCTAGCGGGAAGACCTTGAGGCTTGCTTCTTGCGTGATCCTTCCGAGGCACGGTCACCCCTAGCAATGGACCGCGCCGTATTGCTATCCGTCGTCCACAGAATGCTCTTCTACCTGCCACCTTTGACATAGAGAGCCTGAAATCAACCCAGAAGCTTGCATTGTTCTATCGGACAAGGAACGGCGTCCCGGAGGAGAAGTGTCGTGGCACAGCGCTTATGGTCTGCACAGCGGTACCATAGATGATACTGACCGGCGCCGATGACTAAGAAAGAGGGACCAAGTCGCCGCGATGGCCAGAGGGGAGGTGGGGACGAGATGCAGGATGGTGAACTAGAAGCCAAAGAGTGCTAGGCACAAGGCTTTACCCGCAAGTGGTGAACAACCGACGTGGCTGATAGGCCAGTGCCAATCGGTGTGGAGGGATGCGTTGGCAACATCGACCGAAAGGACCGGGCCCACGAGTATTATCCTCTGCAGTGTATCCTCTCTTGCAAGTTGTCCTGGAGAGTCGATAACGTGGCACGAATATGTCAATACGTCGCTCAATCTTGCCTTGATGCCGATCTCGAAAGATCAGGATTGCCATTGGCGAACCCTGGGAGTAGGGCCGTCCATCGAAGGAAGACGCCAGTGATGGGATCTGCAAACATTCCGAAGTCGGAGATTGACTCTGGATGAGCTTGGCTTTGTAGCATGTCATACTTTAGTGGGCAACTGTGTCTGTGTTGCGCGCAGTTGAACAATGCCTACTATTGGAACCGACCGCCCCTTGCGTACTACTATTCACACCTCGAGAGGCAAGGCACAAGTCGCATGATCTGCACGATACATCGCCTTCCGAAAAATCTCCCACAACGATGAGCGCAATATCGTTAATTGCGCCAGCACAATTAGGCGTGGAAGATGTAGTGCGGAGGTAGCTTTTCCCAAGATGAGCGCAATTGGTAGAGGTGGCCTAATGTGCCACCCCTAAAGTCTCTTGAGAGCCTCCTATAAAGAAGCACAAGTTATCTTGTGCTATGGACCTTGAGCATTTGATGAGGACGACAGAGCACAAACGCTTTGCTCGGCTGCTTCTGGCTTGATCGACGACTTGCTTTACCAAATGAGGTCTCACAAGGCTGCAACTTTCCGATATCTCACGAAATTAAACTTTCTGTCGACAAGCTAAGGGACAGGGACGTGGGCAAAGCACATCCATGTTCAGCTACACAAATGACCGACCAGTTCCAGGCCGGCAGCGGCGCTCAAACACCTCCTATCAGCACCATCCAGAACGTTGCGTAGCGTCGCTCTTGTCAGAGCCAGATGCCTGCAACGAAAATTCTAGTCGAAGCCATCTGCAGCAAGCCGCCCTTCTGCATATGCGAGTGTTCTTTTAAACCGGTGTCCGGGGATGTCTTGCCGGAAAAGAGGCGCAACATCCTTACCCTTCACGTTTTGCACGCCCTCACGCCACGTTCGATCTCCTGAAACCCAGATACGGCGATTGCATATGCGGTACAAGATGAAAGGTTGTGAGGGCACGGAAAGGCGCAAGGTCGATTCATCCTCGAGCAGGTATTACCCAATACCAGAACTTATCCTCTACCAGATTGAGCTAAGCATCCTTCGACAATCATTCCCCAAGACGATGGCGGAACTGGGGCATTAAGCCAACCAATCAATAGTCCCCACGTTGGCTCGACGTCCTTGAGGGTGGATTCACGAAGGACCCTTCCGCCGACTACCGAGTCATGTTTTCCACTACCAGTGCTGGCACGAAGCTCACGAGGCCTCTCCCTACAATTGGTCGTAGAGACCGTCATCGCTCATTACCTTCCTGTCAGAGGGCGCGAACCAATGATCGACAACCAGCGCAGCAATGGAAAACGGCGCCCGCCAGGATCGTCGCCCCCTTGCTTGCTCAGGCAAAGCGCCGTGGTACGAAGTAAATTACGGTGACCTACCCCTCATCTTCGCTTGCTGTTACCCCCCACCCATGGCGATAGGACCAACGTCGCGCGGCTTCGGCTGAGGGGCCTAAAGCATGTATCATGTACCTTTGTTGTACAGATGAGAGACCTGCATGCAGCGTCCGGAGCCTCAACCGTTGCTTTACCATGGAACTTCGTCAATCCAACCTGGTGACCACAATACGAACCGTAGTACCCTGGTGAACATCGACCGTAGCTGGACCTCCGAGCCATTTCATGCCAGATACGATGTCGTCAATAATCTCTTAGGGCATTCCAGCACAGGTATATTTTTGGCATCGTAAAGCAGGTAATTCGTATATCACGATCAAGGTCCCGTGATCCATTCCTTACTGTCCTTGTACTTTCCGTATCTTACGAGTTTAAAACAACCAAAGTCTCCGTGTAGCTTTGCAAAATATCTTTAGGCTGAATCTATTCTCTTGGAGATCCTTACCCAGGACGTCGGTTCCAAGGGCGCTATTGAAGGCTTGTGCAGTGGCAAGAGGCCTACAAACCAGCCTTCAGCGAGGCTCGAAAAGCGCGAAAGAGCAGCGATAGCATGAGTCTCCTTCATCCAAATCTGGGTTTGGGCCGCTTCAACAGTACACTATAAAGCCATGAGAGCCCACTACCTGCGGTGTCACGGAAGTCGTTACTGTGCGATTCCCCGAAATGACGACTTGGCGAATTGACGAAAAGACAAGATTCCTTGTTCGCAGCAGGTGCACGCTCTCAAATTTCTAATCACAGAAAGGGGCATCTCTCGAAAAGCTCTCCGATGTCGCTTCCACATTTGCATTCGCCAGTGACGATGAAAGGACGCTCAATTGATAGGATCAGAGTAGGACACGTACCGCGGACGAAGTCTATCTTTCCGATGCGAACGAGGCGGACATCACGCCTTCGTCTTCACTTTCACTCAACCCTTGCTGTAATTGTCCAGTTGCCTTGCCAGCGCATCATCGGATAGCTTTCACCAGCCAGATGAGTAGTCTTCACAGACTCCCCATCCACAGACATATCTTCCATATCTGCAATCACCACGGACGTATCAGCGACACAAACATCGCCGTTGCAGATGAAATGTCAGCATCTGTATCTTTACCAGAGCACCTTTTCCGCGCTCCCTTATCCAGTTCCGCACCCTAGGCCCGGACACAGCAGCATCGACTGTAGCGCTACCATGGTCAAAGTATGTCTGCTTCAATCAAAACATTGCCCCTGCCGCTATCGTTCAATCTGCATCTCAAGACAATAGGCTCCATTCTCCACGCCTAAGCACTTTATCTCGGTGTTCGAAGCATGGCGGGGCAAGTACCAGGCCATGAGTGCCCTCTTTCCGTCCACCTTCCTTGATCCCCACACCCCATCCCAAGGCGTCAGAAACCGCGCTACATGCTCACGAGCAGGCCAAAAAGTTCGTGCTGTAACCTACCAGAATCGTCCTCCAGAACGCAATGACAACGGAACAACAAGGCACCCCCCCATCCCCCCCTCCGCCCCCAAGCGAGCCATTTCCCCGTAACATCAAGCTCTGTATTACTCAACCTTCAGGTGACTTTACTGGCCTTCGTCACCTTCTTCTGATTGTATGGCATCAGCCTTTCCTCTCTCGTTCCGAGCAATCTTTTCTTGGCACATGCTCAGCCATGGATTGTCCTCCCGCCTCTCGAGCAGAAATGCATACAAAGGCTCTGGGTCTATATCTGCCTCGTGATTCAGAGCATAAAACCCAAGTTGATCAAGCTCCTGCCACAAGTAATAGAGTTCGATCTCCTCGAGTACTGGGAGACTCCTTATCGCCTCGAAGATACTATTCCAGGTACCTTCAATCACGATCGCGTTCGCCAGAGTGACAGGTTCTCCCAGGCTTCGGCGAGACCAAGGGCCTTCAATCACGCGCGCCATCCCCAAGCTCAAAGTTTTGAGGCGCTGACATGACTGAAGGAGGAATGCCACAAAGTCAGCCTTGTGTAGGATTGCCCCGTCGATTGTCAGTTCCTTCAATTGACCAAAGCGATGGATCTGGATAAAATCTCGCCAACAACAACCAGCTCCTACCGGCCAAAGAGCACTGTCAATTCCATCTGGAAGCGCCAGCCATAGAACTTCCAGCCCAGTCGCTGCCCGCAGGATAGTTGTCAATGGTGATTCTTTTGATGGTTGTTTCCACTGTTCCATAACCAAAGGTTGTATTATCTCCAGACGAAGAAAGAGTCTTCTGAGCCCGACGAATGCGGGAACTGCAAGGGACAGCTTGTCAACGGGAAGCGGGGAGTAGAAGCCACCCGTACTGATATTGGAGGCGAAGAGCTGCAACGAAAGTTTTTCGAGGTTTTTGCTCCTTTTGGCCAGCGCTTGCAAGAGGACATACAGCTGCCGACCTCCTCGAGGATAATCTTTGTTGGCGTACGGAGGACCAGCCAGCATCTTATCCAATATCAGCCCCTCCCTCTTTATACCCCAGGGTTCCTGCCTACAATCAACGTCCCATGGCTGAGAGTCGATCAAATCGATCTTCTTCAAGGAAATGAAAGCTTCGAGTGCCTCTGTCATCATGGTCACGTCGGTATTAGATTGCTCGAGAGTGCACTGCCTTTCGTAGTATCTATGATACACTGACCAAGCATCATCTTTAAGTGTGTCTTGTGACTCGTCCCTAATGGAGGTACGCTCATCCCAGGTGGTCTCACTGTATATGTCGTCTTCGAATTGCCTGACGTCGACATCGTAGAAACGTTCCATTCCGAAAGATATGCGGTCGACGTGTGTACGGAGCTGTGGATGACGAGCAATATTAACCAATCTCTGGAGACTATCTTGCTCCAGCCAGACGAGGAGTTTATCAAATACCATGGGTGTCGCATAGCTACAAAGCGCTTTGCAGGTGAGCCGCAGAACGAACATATCCTTGCGATCGAGCATCTCCAGTACAGCATCAATCATCTCAGTAGGAAGCAAGCGTAAGAGACTGGCCAATCGTGAAGTTGCCATGTCTGAAACTGGTCAAGGGAGCGACCGTTCTAGGTGTCCTCGAGGATAACCTGTCTGCTAGATTCGCAATGCTCGAACTCGAATTGTGAGTGCGGATGGATGTGAAACAGCGCTTAAGAAGTTTGAGTACGTCCAGATTGATGAGAAATCACAACTAGAGTAAGAGAGGAAATCACCACAGTTGTGTCGTGGGGTACAGGTGATCGAAGAAATATTCAGATGATGATCATTTGTGACTGTGAGGGGATAAAGAGAGTACTTTTGAGGGCACATTGAATGCGAAGTGAGTATGATGGGGAAGGATTGATGAGGAAACTGATCTGTGGGAATGTGAGAGAATTTCTCTTCAACACACTGCTCTTGCCACGTTGATACTTTAGATTGTGGTAGGATGGGATTGGGAAGTGCAAGTGACAGTGAAGGTCTGTAAAGAAGCATCTCACATGTCAAAAGTCAGGACGGCCATGTGAGATTACAGACAACGAAAGAAAGATAGAGAACCCGTCGAGGCTTTCCAGGCCTAGATTGCACTTCCAAATGCTCGTTGAGATTAGTGTCGGCGCTCAACCTGAGTGCAGAATATTCCATTACACTGTTGTTGTGCAGATGTTGTAAGTTTTCAGACCTGCAAGAGCGCCAAGCCGCTAAAACCCTATCAGGCACGCGTACGGTATTCCCTTAGGTACCTTAGGCAACATTCCCATCTTCGATGATAACTGATCTCGTACATGTAGACTTCTGGAGTGGTGAATGAAGTCAGAATCAGAGCATCAAGGATAAAAGCAGTCAATCAAGGGTAAGGCGGTAAAGGTAGCTTCAATTGAGGCCTCGTCCTGCATGCAGGCTTGCCTTCAAACAAACGTCCACTCATTCTTCCAACTAGTCCTTCTCTTCATCTGCCGTCTCACTTCTCAGAGCTCCAGAATATCGAATGTACCCACTGATTCCCTCCTCTTACTCTTCCTATTGCCCTCATCCTGCAGCTCCTCACTCGATCCCTTTAGCTTATGACCATTCCCAGCACCCACGTCCTATTCTTTTCCATACGAGCGAGGTACCCTGTTCTGGAGCTGATACAGCAAGCAAAGCAGACATAGATGTAAGTTGGTCTTCCCAGTGCAGATAGCGTTCCGAGGTAGAAGAGGGTGAACACCCGTTGCACAGGGATATCGCCCATCGCCCAAATTATGGTGCCCGGATGGGTAGAACTCGACTTCTGAAACAGTAGCGTGTAGCTGCGGTGGCAATGTGACGTCGACCAGGTATTGAAGTTCGTGCGTTGCCGCAGTGTTGGTCGGGCAAGGCTCTTCTCACGAGCAGTGCATAAGGCAACCTCTGAACGGTATGGATATCTTCCGCAATTGCTCACAAGTTTTCTTACCTACCGAGGAGATGGCTCAAAGATCAGATCAACCCTGCATATGTAACTGCATTCCTGGCTGCAAGCCGAGCGAAAAAGCTATATCAGGTTTCCCTCAGTCCATGATACGGAACGTATGACGAACGCAAGGGGGCTCTGTATTCCACATCTTTAATCGGTCATCAGTAGCCATAGCTCTCTGCAAATTTACAACCATGGCTCAAAGCATGATTACCCGCCCTCTCACTCATCGAATGGTCCGAATACTGAACGGTAAATTCTAGGCACACGCAAAGTTCATTTTTCGCTATCTCCACCTTTCTTCCCAACGCCAGCATGCAGAACGCGCATCAAGTCTTGCGCTCATAGTGCTTCTCCCCCTTCGATGACCTCCCGTCTGTGAGCCCCTCGCCTTCTGCAGCTTCCTCTCCGCAAGGGTCGCCTGCCTCTGCGAAGATTGGCTTCCCATCACTATCAACCTCTGGAGGTACGAAATACCATCCCTCGTCTTTCCATTCGTGGTCTGCTTTAGCTGTTGAAGTGGGGCCTAGATCACGGCGCTGGAAATGAGGATCATCGGGCATCGAGATGTCGAAATTGACGATTGTTGAGCGTGGGATTGAGGAGTTAGATGGTGACGGCGTGTTGCCCATGATGCTGAACGGACGCAGAGGTCGGACGTTGGCTCTGGCGCTCGAATTTCTTTCGGTTCGCTACAGGTTAAGTGGTGCCGGCTGAGTTGCGATTTTGAGCAAAGTAGGATATTTGAGGAAGAACAGAAAGAGCTTAGTGACTATGAACTCAATTTATGCGCAGGGCTGTGACCACTTTCACTCTGTGTCAAACGACACATAGTAGGCTAATGCCTGACAGTCTTGATTGACGGGCGCCAAACAAAGTTCTACGGAAGAGCCTGACCATAATTCCGTTTGATGCCAACGTGACACAGTGAATGACCAGGCACGGACTTCTCCTAGCAGAGGGATCAGTCCGCTTAGGACTTGAAGGCAAATACCCTCTTTCCATCATCCCATGCCCTGGCAGGATATGGATGCTTGTTCGTTCAACAGCCCTCACCGAATCCATTCTCTTTCGGCTTCCTTGGGCCTCCGACTACTATTCTTCGACGGTTTGCTTTATCAGCAGTCGGTAAACAGTGGTCGTTCGGTTGTTCATTATCCCGTCGATACGTTTTTCAAGAGTGCAGCGCAATTTTCCTCCCCTTTGCAAGCTCTCGTGACCAGCACCATGTCGGCGCATACGCTATTCATTAGAGGGCATCATGAACGTGACAGAACCGGCTTTATGTCAAACACGATGGAGAGGTCTTCTTAATGACGATTGGTTTGCTCGTAGCTGCAGCGAGTATGGACCACCACTTCGTTCATCGCTTGCTCTGCATATGTGTCGCTGATATAGGTCTGTTCCATGGGTCTTGAGAGCTAATAGAGACTTGCAGCTCGTTGATTTTGTGTCATGAAGGGCATATTCATATCGTATGCAACAAGAGGCTGGTGTTGAGTTGGCGCCAAAGGCAAGGGACAGAGGGTATCGTAGATCCGTGAATCCATTCCGCAAGAAATTTGATGCAACCAAAGCTAGATGCTTGAGGTCCGGGGGATGAGGGCTTCTGACTCTCAGCCTTTTCCAAAGAAAGCCAAGGTATCGTTTCTCCCGTAGCAGAGCACACATAGCACTCCAAGCGGGTATCCATTGGCTCACTAATGATCCCCAAGACCCAAAAGCTCGACCCTCACAAAAACCGCCACATTACCCTGCGTTAGCAGCATATCGGAATGTCCCAAACCCCCACGCTGGGCGAGATTTCGGAACCTGTTGGCCAACTCCACCACCAACCACCACGGCATCGTTCCTTGTGCCCCAGTCGCAGTCGTCCCCAGCGGCTCAAAACAGACTCGCAGATAGTCACCATAGGTTATTACGAAGCGGCCCAGCTCGGGCAAGTTTCGCCAATTCCGTGCTTCCGAAAGGACGTGTGTCCACATGTCTGTCATTACCGCCGCGGCGACCTGCAGTGGCATGAAGTGGCCGAAGGGAGAGGGTGGATTGAAATGGATGAACCAGCCGTTGACGAGTATGGTAGAATGTTGGTATTGACGGGCTGTGATGGTTTGTACATGATGTGTCGTATGTAGAACGCTAGTTGTTGCGACTTCGAGTCCACGTTGCTGATCGGGAGCATGACTACTGATGTCGGTTCTTCGGTTGACGACGGCGGTTGCTTGACTTGAGAATGCATGGATGATTAGAATTGAAAGAAGTACGGTTAGCAAAGGCTTTATCGGGCTTGAATACATGTCTCGCAGAGTCCTGATCGATTGTGCTGAGTGATGCATGGTGCCTTATAAGTGAGAGAATGGTCGTGGAGATGACGTGATGCTTCAAGTTGTCGCGTGTCGCTTGCGCTCTGGAACCCAGCTCCCTGCAGACAAAATAAACGGTACTCAATTTGGAGGAAAGTGCCAAGAAAACAGTACCGTTTATTTTGTCCATAGGGAGCCCAGGTGTGCACATGTCATCGCTCCGAGATCTGATAATGAGATCATGTCCGGAGGGAGAAATCAGTATATATCCGCCGAGGTAATTCAGCCAATTGATACCTTGAGTTGGCACATGAATGAAAGACAAACCAGGCTGTGAGTCGTCAATACGGTAGCCCATGCTGTAAAGCAAAAATCCATTGTTGCTGTCTTACCCTACCACATATCGTTTTCCACCACATCAGTCTCTTGCCTCTGATCAATCTGAGGTTTCCTATCCATTGTTTACCACGATGTCTCCCAACTCTTTTCCAGTTCATATAATACACGTCTGACTTGCTTCGTACTTTGTTGGCGATCTGTGGGGTCCTTTTTTTGTCGTTCTAATTCATCAGTATTGTACCACCGCGTTGACATTGTCGCCTCATTCTACAGCTTGTTGTCCAAGGTGCAGATGCCGACCTCGCCAATGAGTTGGGCTGATAGAGGAACATCATCAGCCATGTTAAAGGGACTTCAGTAAGTAGAAAATACCTGTGCACTGTCTGCCCCTTTGAGACTTCCTCAGGATCGTCCATCAGGATGTCAGACGAGGTTACGGTGAGCAGATCGCAACTTTGACCCTCGTAGATGACCGCATCATTCGTTGGACAGTCTCCGTCTCCATTCGATGAATGATTTCCAACTCTGACCGGGCTAGCAACATCATCTCGTGAGGTAGAAAACTAGGCCCATTAGTTCTGCCACTGACATGCAGAACTCTGCTTAGCACGTCTCCCCCGGTCACGGAGATCCTTGACTCAAAGCCGCGGAACATGTCAGCAAACCTCTCTTCCGCCCTCTGGGCTCTGCACCAGCTTTAACGAGTTCGCAAGATGAGTACACTGAGTTCTCTCCAGTCCTGTCTTTCTTTCAGCAAGACCTGGGATTCGTCGAAGGCTCGCGTCAATTGCCGTTTATAAAAGGGGACGCAAGAGTCATATTACGTCGAGAATATGCCTGCGTTTTTGACGAGACTCCGCTTGTACTTGCTCCAGTACAGCTGTGTATGAAAACGGCATTGCAGACCTCCCTGTGTCATGATCCCTTCGCAGGTCTTGATCCCTTCGTAGAATAGCCCTCTACATCGTTCTGCTCTGCTACCCATCCATTCCAAATGGGCCATGAAGCAGTGATAAGCAAATTGACGTTCTCCGCGCAGTACGCTATTGCGTCTGCACCCCTGGCTCAAGAACACGCACCGTCGCATTTCCGCCATCTGTCGTCCCATGGGCATTCTCCACCCCCGGGTTCTTCCACCATAGTACACGACGTCCCAAGGCCATTCTCGTCATCTGAATTTCAAACCTCTCCCCTCTTCTCCGCAGCTCATCCTTTAAATGCGGCAACCTTGCTCTTAGACTCGCCGCGGCCTCCGTCTGCGTAAGTATCATGCGATATGAGGGTCGAAATTGCCGACTTGAAGCCAGTCTGAGACGACGTTTGAGATGGTGACGGTCAGAAAGGCTGTGGATATTGCTGAAAGGGAAACATCACTGTCAATGGTGATTCATGTCTCGAGAGAGGTATGGATGGATGGATGGCATCTCACGGTAAGGGGCATCCAGATTCGTCTCCTCCGCAACAACCCAATCCTTCAGCTCAGACATATCCGCCGCTATCCACCCACGGACGAAGCTAGTACGCCTAGCACACCCGCCCTGCACCCGCTCTGCCATCCTAATGATAGCATGAGGTGCGAGAGTAACGGTGGCAGGGAGGTGCGGGCCAGCCATCTCGATCTGGATCGTACAATCGCCTGGATTGCGCAGGGTTAGTAACGGGATGACCCTTCCTAGTTCTGTCCTCGTAGTTTGGAAACATGGAGCACGAACCAGACTGGACTTGCACTGGCAAGTTATGCGGACTAGGTCCTGATCAATTGTGAATTCCACGCTTTCTGGCTCTTTGGGGTGCTGCCGGCCGCCAGGGAGTTTCCAGATTGCGCACGTGCAGGCCTGGCTCCGTTCCCATGTCCCGTAGAAGGCGTTGCAGGAGCCTTCGATGGGCGGGACTGCGAAATTGCTGTTTATGGGTAGGAAAGGGAGGAGAGAGAGGGACATGTTTTTTCCTTTAGCTAAGAGAAGTGAGTTCAGCTGGTGTTTCTCTATGAGAGGTGCTTACTTTGCCCAGTTGCGCTCAATACTGATACGCGACAGTGTCGGTTCATACATACGCACACGTGGAAGCGATGCAAACAGAGGGTGGCGGCAAGATGCAGGAGCTATTCGCGAAAATTTTGAGATATGACGGACGTTGTATTCAAATAGAGCTTGAGCAGTGAATAGATAACCACATCTTAGCTTCTGTTGTACGATAACGACTGACGTGATGATGATGATGTGCAGTCAGTCGTTTACTGGGCCAGAAAATCTTTGTTGCACCTCGAGTAGTATCAATGTAATGACTGTGAACGGATAGATTCAGTCAGAAAAGAGAAAATTTGGAGGAACAACTATCCCGCAACGGCAAAGCTTTCTGTAGAAGGAGTCAGAGAGAATCCCGATCAAGGCACCCTTCGTCGAATCATACGGCTGCCGTAGTTGAAGTACCTGCCCACCCAAGCGTCCCAGCTGTCGACATGCATGATAAGATTCGAGGAGCACGATGAAAGAATGAAAACAAGGATAAATGCGTGCCGTTAAGTTCCACAGAAGGTCCAGCCCCACGAAGTTCTCCTCGGTCTCATCGCTCTCAGCATCAGATCGCATATCAAGCAAGCAATCTGACATACTTCACTTCTTTTTCCCAGCACCACCGCAGACTTTGGTTTACTTGGCCGAGAAGAAGCAAAGGAGCACTAAGCGCTGCGGCGCAAAAGCAGGATAGTAAAGTTCTCGACAGCATAAAAAGACCGGAATATCCTACCGTAAGATGTGTTACATGATAACCTACTCGTCCCTCCCAACTGGTCCATGAGCTGGTGAGAATTTACACCAATTATTCTAGGATATTCAGAATACTGCCTCTACCGATAACATCTTGGATGTTTGGCTATCAACCCGTCGCCCTCTAGCGTGATTACCCCCGGCCCCCCACAGATCTGATCTCGATATCCGTGCCAGTTGCGGCGCTGAATGTGACCTTCTTAGCGCCCTCTGGTTTCTTCTCACTAAAAGCCTGGACGGGACTCCTATACAGGGTGCAGGGCCGTTCCAATACTCAAGGAAGGGGTATAAGGGGGGGCGATTACCGTGTAGGAGAGCCCGATAGGGAAGTTGGAGTAGTGGTTGCTCGCTTTGTACGATCTGTATCCGCTGCTCCAGAAGAGAGATTGAGGTTTGTGGAAGAAGGTGCTAGGTGACCAGTACTTCGGGTTCTTGCTTAGGGTGATTCCTATGTGTGTTACTTCTGTGGGGGTTTTGTACTAAATTCTTCTAGGCCGCCCGAGGATATTGCCAATCCTGTCAAGCGGCTGATCGCCGAAGAAGATAGCAAGGGGTCAACGTTCTTTGACTTGTCAAGCCAGGACAGCTTGCTCATGACCGTCAATGCCTTCGGGTGTATGATGATGATTTGAAGTAGTAACGGCCATTGTTAGGACCAGAGAGTCAATCGGAGTACCTTTCGACTGCTACTCTTCGGCTTTCTATACTTTGAAGTGCGAGAATACACTCTCATCTGGGAAATCTGGACATTTATGCTGAGGCTAGTGACTGAGCCGTACCTTACTGCCAAGGCTTTTAGCGCTTTCACAACGGTTGTCGCCCCTTGGCCTTAATTTTAGATCCCCGACCCCAACTTCTGGCAAGACGATTTGGGTCAACTTTCGCATTTCTTGATTTATTACTATCAAAATCTTATGTTTGATAGAGTAGACTTTGCGCTCTCAACAACACAACTTTGATAGAGTTTGAGCTAACATTGAGAAAGTTATCTAATTGCAAAGTGTTTGTGTTCCGGAGCGTCTCTTAAAAACAAAGATCGACTTGAACTTTTTACATGCCAACGAACTTTGCAGTTTCTATAGCTTTAGCAATTCTTGATCAAAATTTATAAGCAAAGCAGTTTTAGAAAGCGCAAAGTCCACTCTATCAAACGTGAGTTTTTGATTGTAATAAATCAAGAAATGCGAAAGTTGAACCAAAATGATCTTGTTAGAAGTTGGGGTCGGGGATCTAAAAATAAGGCCAAGGGGCGACAACCGTTGTGAAAGCGCTAATTGCTCTTCACGTGATTCGAACATCTTGACATGCACTAAGGTAAGGCCGAACTTGACCCTCCTGGAGTACTCAAAGAGCCTCTCCACTCTTCATGTAGAGCAATTCTTCCAGTCACATTAGACCGCATGGCTGGGTCGATCGTCGATGTGGCGACCACTCCAGTACTTCTGATCAGCAATGGGACAGCCGGCGTAGACCGTACTATGTTTTCTGCACATTCTCTTGCGACGCATAACAGCCTCTCACCTCGTCTGGATTGGTTAGTTGTACTGCAGCGTCTGCGATTGCTCCACTTCTTGTCCAACCCCGCTGCTTTAGGGCTGTAAAGATGCCTTTCTTCCAACCATTCAGCTCCCCCAGTCCATAAAGTAGCCGGCGGTTGTACTTTCCAAGCGACCTGTCATCGGTAGTTCTCTTTGAGCCTGGCTGCAAATCACTTCCAAGCAAGCATTCCCAGCAGCTTCTTGTTCGCTTGCGCTTTGATATCTGTACGCACCTTTTTTATAAGCTGGAACGGTGTTGCACATTCCATTCTCTTGAGTACGTAGACGCGAAAATTAGTGCGGCTGATATCTACATTTGATTTGTTTCTTTCTTCCGCTCTCCTTTGATTCAATCCTGTTACTCAACTCCTACGCTGAGAACCTTTCTGTTGGTGACTTGTTGAATTTGCTCCTTTGCGACACCTATTCAGATCGTAGACATGTGCCGCTATCCTAGGAAAGCCTTGGCCATCGCTTGCTTCCCTCTTGTCAGCTGGGTAGGTGCAGCTATCGATGCGACCAACACCGGAGCCTCGGTCCAGGACACTCTGCAGGTTGATGTCTGCGTTATTGGTGGAGGAGCCGCTGGGACATACGCTGCTATCAAATCGCGCGACATGAACAAGACTGTTGTGGTGGTGGAAATGCAAGACAGGCTTGGTGGGCATACCAAGACCTACATTGACCCAGTATCGAAGCAGCCTATCGAGCTCGGCGTTCAAGAATACGACAATACGACTCTCGTGGAGAACTGGTTCGCTCGTTTCAATATTTCAACGTACTCGTTCAGTTTCACCATACCGGGCGTCACATCCGAATTTGTTGATTTTCAAAGCGGGCAGATCGCCAACCATACTCCGCCCCTCATACCGGCAGCTATTGAAGAATATCGGAAGCAGCTTACTCAGTATCCCTCCCTGGATTACAGCCTTGACAACGGCTCTTTCCTGGTGCCTCCTGACCTACTGCTACCATTCGGCCAATTTATCAGCAAGTATGGTCTTCAAGGCGCAATGCCCCTTTTTGGCCTATACGGCCAGGGTTGGGGCAATTTTGTGACCCTTCCAACTCTCTACGCCATCAAGTATTTCACTCAGCAATCGCTCCAGGCGCAGACCCAGGGATCCTTGGCCACCAAGGATAACAGCAGATTGTACGAAAGGGCGCAAACAGAGCTAGGAGCCAATGCGCTACTGAGCAGTACAGTGCTACATATGGATCGTAGTGCTGCCGATTTTGTGAATATAACGGTTCAGACGCCATCGGGACGCAAGCTTATCCGCGCCAGAAAGATCATCTCCACCATTCCTCCGGTGCTTGAGAATTTAAGGGGCTTCGATCTGAATGAGACCGAAATTCCCATTTTTGATAAGTTCCGGTATCATTCTTGGTACGTCGGGCTTCTCGAAAATTCCGGCGTTCCCAACAACCTCACGCTATTTAACTATGGCTTGAACAATACCGAAAATTTCAATCTCGGCGTGCTGCCAGCGGCCTACGACATATACACGACACGCGTCCCTGGTCTTCATTACTTCACCTTCGGTCTCAACCGTTCGGAAACACATTTCAGCCAACACCAGGTGGAGACCAACATCAAGGCCAGTATCACTCACATGCAAGCCAAGGGTACTCTCGCAAAGCCCCTACCAGGGTCAGCAAATCTAAAAATGCTCAACTTCACGGGCCACACCCCGTACGAGGTGCACGTCTCATCCGAAGAGATTGGAAACGGATTTTACAACAGACTATTCAGTCTGCAAGGGCAGAGAAATACTTACTGGACTGGCGCTGCATTCGTTACACATAATTCAGCAGCGATCTGAAATTACACTGATAAATTGGTGAATTCAATGTGGTCTGATGGAGCTTAGAGGCTGGGGATGGAGGTACTGTCCCGTGGCCTGGGTGATGAAAGCTCTCGACAGGGAACAGACACTGCTTGAACGAGAGGTCGGCGTCGACGGGCGGCCTTCCAGTACAACAAGCGCATGAAGACCTACCTCGAGTTCGGAGATGTTTTGGCCTATGTAGCAACCAGACCGCCTGCTAAAAACCATGGCGAAATGGACTGGCTGATTAGAACACGTTGACGGGTTGAGATGAAAAGGACGAAGCAACGTGGAAGGCATGTTGGATCAGCCACCGTACTGGGTATCATAGTAGGCGGTTTTACAGGCTCGAATGTACCCGAACCAAGGTACCTCGTATATCATTCCCTAATTCCAAGGTATAACTCACAAGAGATCATTTCCCTACCCTTGCGTCGTCCTACTTTCCACTTCTCGCATGACACAATCTTTCTCGAGACACAGCTCGGAACCACTGATGTACACGCCTGCCACTCTCCGTGTCCTACGACCCATCACCTTCCTGGAAGTAGAATATGCACCTCCCTCATCTCCCTCTACGCTTTCTTCTCCGCGACCCATTCGAGCATCTCCTTCTCCCCTCCTTCCTCCCTCACCACCGCCTCCATCACCACCACGCAACTCCCCCTTCACAGGAGCGCCCCCCCCGCCCGCCAGCGCCGCCCTCAGCCCATCCCAATGGCCAAACCCAACGCCCACTTCTTGCCTACCTATGCTCACCCCTTGTACCAGCAGCGCTGCTAATGCTACCGTCCAAGAAAAAATATCACAGTGTGAGGTGGATAGTATCGATACTGGTGAATGCCTGGTAAACTTATTTTGCGAAGGGAGTAGTGGGGGGTTGAGGATAGGGTGGGGGAGGGGTGCGGGGAAGGGATGCGATGGAAAGTCGAAAAAGGGAGGGAAGATGTTAGTCGTTGAACAGTATGTAAGAGGTGTGCTTCGCTCCGGTTATCGAATCGTGAGAGCGGCATAATTGATCGAAACAATGACCACACTCTCTGGTAGCTTTGGATTTGGTAATTATATCCCCTGCGCTGATAGGAAGATAACTGCGCACCAAGTTTGCTTTATATATATTAATTAGTCCAATATGACTACACACGGCCACACCAGACTGAGAATTGGCGATCCCGTCCGATCTCGCATACACAAACAGTCTAGGGATCAGTTAGTAGTTGGGTGGGTGACCACCAGCGAATCCTGATTGCTGTGTGTGAAATCTTCTTTTTCTTCGGTATCTAAGCAACATGTAAAGCCCATTGGCTTTCAAGATCCGCGAAGGATGGGTGAAATATTATATGCATTGTCGCATGTGCTATATCGCGTCTTCGCGTCTTCCGCTGCCGGGGGTTTTCTTTTGCTACAAGCTTTCGGGGGTAATTCATATCTTCTTGGTATCGAGCTGCATCGAGGGCAGGACATAGGATAGGGTTGATTCGTGGAACAACTCTTAAGTCATGCGCTTCCTCCTGATCTATACCCAAAGTTGTTGTCAATCGTATTAATATTGGCTAAGCAGGCTTCGTATATCGTTGTGGGTATCGTGCAACAGGCTTTCCCGATCCAACGCCTATCCCCGAACCTTCGAATCAACACGACCTAGAAGCCAAATATCCCGCCCGAAGCGACAGTTCACGATTTTCCAGCCACCGAATTCAATCCTGCAAAACTCCCAAACCCGTCTAATCCATCCCAGCACTCACTGCCTCCTCCCAAAACTCCTCCCCTGCCTCCGCCTCACCGCCAACCCCGGACTCCATACCCCTGCAAACAGATCCTCGCACTCATCCTCATCCTGGCTATCAAACTCCACCGCCTCCCCAACCCCACCCCCCTCACCACTTGCCATCCCACCCCCTTCCCCCTCCCAACAACAGCTCTCAAAAATCTTCTTCGTCTCGAGTATGAACTTCCCAACCTTATACCTCTGCCCCTCCTCCTCCGCACTCTCATACTTCCACCCAATGACGCTCCCGCAGAACATGCAGCTCACGTCGCTCACCGTGTGCGCGCCCGTGACGAGTTGGCGCGGCACGGGTTTGTGAATGTGTGTGTTCGGGAGGTTAGGGAGGTAGGAGGGGGAGCCATTATGGGGACTGGCGTGCGAGGTGGGAAAGGGGGAGACGAGGTAGGCGCGGCCGTGGCGGCCGGTGAAGCCTTTGGAGATGATCTGCGAGGTGAGGCAGAGGTCGGTGGCGCAGCGGGAGCAGCGGAGATGGGAGGTGTGGCCGGTGAGGTAAGGTGAAGGCGGGGCAGAAGGTGAGGGTGGGGCATCTGGCGAGGTGGGGGTGCTGCCCGAGGAAGTGGAGGAGTTCGTAGAGTCGGTGGAGGGGTTGCGGTGGCGGCGGAAGGGGATGGAGGGGAGGAGGTAGATTGGGAAGATGGTTGCAGGGGAGGCGCGGGTGAGGAAGGACATTGATGGGTGTGGTTCAGCCGTTGGTGTATGCGGTTGTTTGCTGCTGTGGAGTTCGGTTGTGGAAGCTTGCTGTTGTGCAAAGCGAATATTGGTGTCAAGATGGAGTATGGAGGGCGACAAGGTAAAGCAGGCTGGTGAGAGTCATATCGCACCTTGATAAGGTTCAGAAGCACATGTGAAGTACGAGTAAGCAGATGCTCAAGTGACCGACGATGATGCATGACTTCGGAAGAGCAATGGTGGGGTCGGCACTTCGGCCTTCGGCCCGGACCACCGCCCCAACAATTCCGACGCCGTCTCCATACAGTAGTAGTATTTGCATGAGTGTCAAGTGCTCTGTCTACCCAAATTCTTCAAATCTATATCGGACACTGTGCTGTGTACCCTACCTCCAATCCACAGCAAATGAGAAGCGGAAAAAGCAATGCCCGTCTTTGACCCCATCGCAACAGTTACCGGTGGAGTACAGGGTATAATTAAATACGTCGGCACGGTGAACTTTCTAGGTGCCCCCTGTATCAAGTAAATTTTGAGTTCAGGACCTTCTCCGAGCCCTGCAGGCTTTTAGGTATTTTGATTGAGTGAGAGGAAAGCTTCAACAGTTTTCCTCCCCAAACATGGGTCTTCACTGGTGATGTAGTCCATCAATCTTCCGCCTTGCGTCCTTTCAACAATGTTCAGGATCGAGTGCACCACTTCGTGCTAGCGCATAGGATAGATCAAATGCACTGGCCTTGAGCGCCTGCCCTTATATTTTCAAATCTCACGTCAGCAAGCCGCGATATCTGCGATTTATCCACCAATAAGCACGCGAAATATAAGCCCAGGGAACTCAGGCTCAGACATGGACCAAGCCTGTCGATACTCGTGACGGTTGAATGTCTTTCCTGTTCACAAACGACCCAACGTGCATGAGATATGGGTTCAAATACTCGGGAATGTATAAAAACGGACATCGATTTGGCAAGCTATCTTAAGATTTGGTCTGAGAAGAAGCGCAAGCTCTGAGAAAAGAGAGAAAGAAATGACAAGTCGCACCTACACCACTAGAGACCCGGCTCTATCTGATCCTTCGGGATTGCTACCAATTGTCCACGACATCACCACTGCTCAATGCGTCTAAAGCTTGAGGCCCGGCGTCGACGAGTGGAGTTCGTCCTGGCAGTAACGTTAGTCTCTTTCGTGAAGCGACTCTCAGCGCCTTTCTCGTTGTTCACGACGGTACTGGACTTGGAGAAGGTACTCTCGCTGCTGTAGCTACTCTCGTCCTGGTGATGAGCGAAGTGCTGAAATCTACGCGCGTTGTCGTAACGTGGAGGCGTCCCACCTCGCTCAGCATTGGAGCTTGGTGGTATTCCTATCTGTGGATCTCGCGCTTTGCCGACTGGCATCTTGGGCCGTGGCATGAGCTCTTTGCTGGTGATGTCTCCGTCCTCCCATTGCTCTTCTGGCGGACCAGGGGTTACGCAGCGGTATTCGTGGTCGTCCCTATTGATGACATCAGTCTGAATGTCAGTCAGATTAATCCCCAAAAATCTCTTCTCTTCAGTCTTCTTCTTCCCCTTCCTGTCCAATTGGACCAAATGCCTCCTCAAATCCCCACATCCATGCATCAATCTTTCCTCCACCTCTTCCGAACGCTGCGATTCCTCACAGTGCACCGACTGCCTAGCTTCAAAGTAGCGCTCCTGGCGCAACTTTTTCCGCTGAGTATGTCCCGACTGCAAGTAAGAACACGCCGCCACGACCGCCACACCCACCGTGATGCCAACAACAACGCCATAAGTCTTGGCCCAGTCAAGCCATAGAGCCGCAGGGTCAGGCTCGAAGATCGAGGTCTGCACGAGGACTCTGTGGCCATTGTAGATCTGCATCACAGATGTCACGCTCGTGGGTTCTGAGCATGCGTTCGTGAAACGTGCGTACCAGGAATTGGAGTCGTAGGGCACTCGGTTGATTTGCAGGCCATGATTGTTTGTGGGTTGGGGGGGAGTTGGCGGGTTGGGTATCTGGTATGCAGCGGTGAAGGGTAGGAGACTGGGGGCGATACGAGATCCCGGATCAACGTTGAAGGCACGAGACTCTTGAGGGAGTTAAAGTAGACTCACGTCGAGCCCATGGGAGAACAATGCCGTTGTCAGCCCTAAAAGAAAGGTGAAAGAGCAAAAGGCTTTGTCCCTGGGATTCCAGGCGCACTATTTCGGTGACGACCTCAGACCTTGCTTTGTCTCCCTACCAGGCGCAGATTCAAGGTACTCGATCCCATTCCGTTCGTGTTGGCTTTCAGGAGGTGCCAGCTCAGGAGTACCATTCAGGCGACGGCCTCAGACTTTCGCTTTGTCTCCATCCTAGGCGCAGACATTCCATTCCGTGCGTCTCGGCTTTGGAGGAGGTGCCTGTTCCTCAAACCTTAGGAGTACTATTCAGGTGATGACCTCAGACCTTGCTTTGTCTCCATCTCAGGCGCTGACTTGAGGGACTGCATCTCTTTCGTTGGTGTTGGCTTTCAGGTTGGCTCAGAGTCAACACTTGTGTCGTCTTGGGCTTGCTGTCGGCACCTTATGTCGATATGCGTTGGTTGGAACCGGCAAGCCTGTCTGGTCGGAGATGCTTTGGTAGAGCAGATCCTCGGACACCAGCCTCTCAGACTTTTGACACAGCCGACCTTCGGCACGTGATGGCTACCCAGACCGAATTCTCGTGTACCCGCTTTGTTGCCCGGCAAAGCTGAAGGACCTTCTCATCAATGGTCCACCCATGAAAGCTCTTGTTTGGCTCTATGATGGCGAGGCATCGGCGGCGAGTTTAGCTAGCGATGTGCGAGTTCGTCGAATCGATTTGCGGTTGGACATTCGATAGGGCTTGTAATAGTTCATGATGGCTTCAAACCGTCCAAGTATCTGCATAGCTATGTCCGAAGACGGATCTCAAATAATACATAAGCAAGCAAAGTATGGTATCATCAAAGTCCCCAGCGCAGGCATTCGGCAGCCCGCATCCAAGACGCCGCCTATGATGCCAAATCATTCTTCCAACGGCCCTTCTCCCAAATACACCCCCTACTCCTCACTTCCATCCTCGAGCTTCGCTTTCTTCCCCGTGCCCACCTCCACAGTCTCTTCATCAAACTCCACCTTCCGCTTCCCATTCGTCTTCGGAGCCTCAGTCGCAGGAGGTTGTGGCGATGGTGCGTTAGATGCTTTCTTCCGCTTGACCAAGCCCGTCAGATCATTTGCCTCTTTCGACGCCTCTTCGAGTCTCGATTTCTGAACCGCGGGGCTCTCGCCGAGCATGGAGCCGAGGATGCCGCTGAGGGGGTTGGAGTCATTGATTGAGACGGGGGATTGGCGGAGTTCGACGAGCTGGGGGGGTTTGGGGGTAAGTCTTACTAAGTTTGATGGAACAGGGGAAGGGAGAGACATACGCGCTGCTCCATGTCCTTGATCATCTCCTTCACATCGTCGATCTGTGCCTGCGTGACCTCGCCCTTTTCACCGCCTGTGTCAGGGGCCGCTGGCGCGCCTGCGTTCAGACTCGCCTGCTCCTTCTCGATGCGTAGATTGCAGCTTGCGATCGCGAGCTCCATCTCCTTGGCCACTTCCTCCCTCATGGCTTCGTCGACGTGGGCTTGGCCCCCATCCGCCGTTGCGCCATTCTCATCCTTCTGCTGTGTCACTGACGAGAATTCCAGGGCTAGCGATAGCTTGTAGTGGGCTTCTGCGATGTGGCTGTGTTCGAAGGGAAGGAGATCCTGGTTGAGCGCCAGGGACTCCTTGATGTCTATGACGGCGTTGGGGAAGCGCTCGTTTTCGAGGGAGATCTCGGCTTGGAGGTCGTGGGTGTCGGCTAGGAGTGACTTGAGATGCTTTATTGCTGGGGTATCGCCGGTGCCTTTGCCTTTACCTTCACTGGCGTGCTCTTCTTCTATGCGCTTTAAGAGTAGGATTCGGGCGAGGTCGAGCACTTCGTATGCAGTTGCGAAATCGTCCTCTTCTTCGTCTTCTTCGGCTTCTGCGCCGTCGGCATCGCCGTCGACGCCGTCATCTGAGTTATCTGAGTCGTCAAAGTTTTCGTCGCCGGTGATTTGGAAGTAGGGTTTGCTTTCCGTCTTTGCGTCTTTGGCCGCGTCAATTGATCTGCCATCCCTTTCCTCCACTGCCTTGGTGACAATTTCTTCTTTGACCCTAGCAGAGCCTTTTGCTTCGCCATCAGTCTGCTATAACAGTGTCAGGCCTTGTTCTAATTGACCAAAGACCGAATTATAGATCACCTTGCCCGTCTTTTTCTTTCGCTTCCCGGCCTTCGATCCATCCTCGCCCTTCTCACCCGCTACCTTTAGTCCAAGAACATCGCTGTTCTTCACAGCAACATGAAACAGGCATCTTCCGTACTTGTAGAGTAGGTCAGCGTTCAGTGAAGACATCTCGCCATTGAGCTCGGCTTGGAGCTCTGTGGCCTCTGAATACAGCTCCGCGGCGGCATCGTAGTCTTTGATGGAGTACTTCAGCGTCGCCCGCGCTTTCAGGTCATCAAGCTGAGCGAGTTGAGTCGTGCCTCCGCCATTTGCCGTTACGGAGGTTTCGGTGAGTGAGGTGTCGGGTTGTGCTTCTAAGGGTTCTGCCATGGTTGCTGTGATAGTTGTCCCTTGGATAGACTCTCAATGTGTGTGTCCAGACTGTACGCAGCAGACTTAATCAAAGGACAACGATGAGGTAGCTGAGCGTATTAGATAGGCACAATTAGTGAGCTTTGCCTGCTGTTCGGCTCTTTCAAAAGGTTGTGGAACAAAGATAAGATTTAAATAGTCTGAGGAGGCGGCATTAGAAGATAAGTCTCATGGACATTTGAGGGTCTGACCAACATCGACACCCAGAACTTCTGATATTGAATTGGCTAGATGTTGCTCGTTCACTACTGTGATTTGGGCAACACAACCACGCCAAGAATTTAAAGTGCGGCGCGTCGCGTGGCAAGCTTTACGCGTCCCCAATGTGACCAAACCCTGCCACTCAGAGCAAAAAGAGTGTTTCTGCATCGTCGAGAGCGAACGACCCGATGATGGAAAGATCGAACAATTCAGCGCGCACAGCGCCTTTGTTTCGCAATGGTCCTACGCCTGCACGCTCTAATCCAATACCCTCCTCATCGCCCGCTTTCGGTACACCCGTCCATCCTATACGGCTTCACAAACCCGCTGAGCCCTCCATGAAACCCTCCTTACTACCAATACTCCTACCTCCCACTACGTTACGCCCTTTAGCTTTCCGGACGTTCACAAAGAAGCACGACCTCACTCTCACCTCATCCGCACTCCAGGCATTTGCAACGTTCATTGGGAAGAATTGCGGGACAGGATGGCGAGAAGAAGGACTGGCAGAGAAGGTTCTGGATGAAGCAGCGAAAAGCTGGAAGAAGAATGGCGGTGCGGCGATAGTACCTGGAGAGGGGGATGACCTCAAGAACATTCTTCGTACGCTTGAGGGCTCTATAGCTGGGGGGAGATTCGTGCAGCAGGGTGGCCTCAGTCATCAGAGCAGCTTTGCTTTTGGCGCCCAGGATCTCAATCAAGCCTCAGTGCCTCACGGGCAACGGCCCGAGGGAATTGGTAGAGAGGACAGCCAACAGAGCCTTGGAATGACAGCCTTAGAAATCGAAGATGAGGACGAGGAGTCTCCGTCCAAAGACCCCAGAAGATGGTTGAAGGTGATTGGCGCTTTTGATCAGCCCCGACTTCTATACAATACAAAGCAGAAACATTTCGAAACAGTTCGGACAAGTCCATCTCTATTACCAGATCCTGCGCAGAAAACTCGGCTGTTCCGACACCGTTATGATCTGATACATCAACGGCTTCTTCGAAATGAATCTTTTCAGACCTCGGCCGTAGTCGCCTCCCGTACAAGCTCATTGCAAAGATCGGCATCGTCCGTGGGCTCGGCTCAGCAAGCGTACAAGCTGACTCCTATTGCGAACCTGCTTGGCCGTTCTGGAAGCAATCACTTGCTTCTTGGGCTCCTAACGATTTCTCCCACCGGACTATTAACTATAAGCGACCTGACAGGAAGCATCACGCTTGACGTCCAGCACGCAAGGCCCGTGCCCGAGGACGGAGCATGGTTTACCCCTGGCATGATTGTCCTCGCCGATGGAATGTACGAAGAGGAAGAGTCGGCGGCTGGTCCAGGCTTGGGCGGTGATGGCGGTATAGGTGGCAGTATTGGAGGAAAATTCATCGGCTTCTCCGTAGGAGGTCCACCCTGCGAACGACGCGAAGTCACCCTTGGCGTCGGTAATTCCATCGCGAGCGGTAGCTCCACAGGCGCAGGCTTCGGATGGGTTGACTTCCTCGGCGTTGGGAGTGAGAGAGCGACGGGGTCGAACATGCGAAAATTGGAGCACATAGTGTTGAAAAGGCCTACAGAAGGTGGCGATGAGGGTAGATCAAGAATGGTCATCATGGGCGAGGTTCATCTGGATAGCGCAAAGACGTTGCAGGCTTTAGGCAAAGTCCTGGGACTATACGCTGCGGAATCCGCGGACCAAGCTCCCATGACGGTTGTGCTTATGGGTAACTTTGTGCGGTACGCTGTGATGAGTGGCGGCGGCAGCGGAGGTAGTATCGATTATAAAGAATACCTTGATTCCCTGGCATCGGCACTCTCGGAGTATCCCAGTATCCTTCAAAGTGCGACATTTGTCTTCGTGCCTGGAGACAATGATCCCTGGGCTTCGTCATTCTCAGCCGGAGCTGCAACTTTGCTTCCTCGGGCAGGAGTGCCGGAGCTCTTCACGACACGCATCAAACGGGCATTCGCGACTGCTAATGCTGATGCAGAGAAGTCGACAGGCAAGAAGACAGACGGAGAAGCTATTTGGTCGACCAACCCAACACGATTGACACTGTTTGGCCCCGCTCAGGAAATCGTCTTCTTCCGCGATGATATGTGCGGGAGACTTCGGCGAAATGCTGTTCGCTTCCGGCCTCTCGAGCCAGCAGCATCAGACCCAGTCATTTCAATACGACCCGATGATGCAGAGATGAGTACTGCGGATAGCCATGAACAGGATGAGACGATGGATGTCGATCAAGCTGTGGAAAACGCAGAATCGCACATGCCATCTGCGAGAGGAAAAGAGACAGGCAACAATACTACCACAACCACGGCTGACTTGCAAACCGCTCGTAAACTGGTCAAGACTATATTGGATCAAGGATACCTCTCGCCATTTCCTCTCTCTATACGGCCTGTCCTCTGGGATTACGCAGGGGCTCTACAGTTATATCCGCTACCCTCAGCTCTCGTCTTGCTAGACCCTGAAGCTCCTCCGTTCGCCGTCACCTACGAAGGCTGCCACGTCATGAACCCAGGGCCACTCGTGTCAAGCGAAAGAAGAGGAATTGCACGCTGGATGGAGTACGACGCGAAGACCAGGCGCGGAAAGACAAGGGAGATCAGATTCTGAGTGGAATGCGCATTGAGGAAAGTCAAATCTTGAGATATTTTGCTCAGGGAATGGCAGAATGAATCGAAGAATTCATTCTCCATCTGGATGGCTGCAACCACTCACCTCAATTCACTCTGACCGCCGACAAGCCGAAGTGCGGAAGCCAAACACAGCGTACAGTCCCTCTAGACGTTGTCGAGGTAGCACAGGCTTCGATTCCTCGGATAGCATAGGAAATTACCATTCAGGATCGAATAGTTTAGGACGAAGAGAGGCTTGTACTTGGTGGAGGGTAATCGAGTTACTGCTTGTTGTTTCCCTGGGGGAGCTGTATCTGAGTGAAACAACAGATTCACGAGTCGACGATGAAGACATCGCATATTACACCGAAAGGCACAGAACATGCAGAGGAAGACACTGCTCTCCACTGATGCAATGCCGCCACTTACAGCGTGTATTGCATACAGTATCATTATGGACAGCTGGGGAGGCTTAGATGGAGCAGGCAGGATGTCAATGGTCGATGTTTTGTTCGTATTAAGGCTTTTCGACAGAATATTAAATGGAGGAAAGTCGAGTTGGGGTTTACGAGGTCTAAGAATAGGTCGGCGAGGACTTCGGTTGCTGAAAAAGGGAACGGAATGGCTGCTGTGGACAATTGATTGGCCAGAAGGGCGGAACGAGGATGCTGTGCAGGAGGACAACCGAAGAACCGGCTGATCTTGTCTGACGGTGAAATACGCAGGACTTCTTCTAGAAAAACAATCTTCGTCCTTCCTGACTGAAAGCCCACGAAATTCTTGTCATATTTTCCATCCTGCCGATCACCTACTTGATTCACTTTTCTGCTCGCCTGTTCCAGGATTGCCGTCCCAGGGTGTGGCTTCGTTCCTGCATTTTCCCCCTTCGTTGATTGGCCATCAAGGCGTCCCTTTGTTAGCGCGGCCGGGCAACGAACCTGAGACAAAGGTGAGCAGAGAAAAACCTCCCCTCCTTTCAATCCCACTGATCACTTCACCATCGCGTGCCTTCACTCGTTGTCAAGCTTTTTTACTATCGCTCGAGAATATCCTCATCTCGCTCTCGCTCTTTCCGTGTTTTCAGATCCTTCTACAGATCCAGTCCTTCGTCGACATTTTACATTACCTATCCGCTGCGCTTCTATCTAAACCGCTGCGCACCCTTTTTCCTGGAGCCCTCATTTCATCTTAACTGATCGTGCTTGGGTTGATCCTAGGCTTTCCTTTGTTCCCATTCCCGCTATTCCTAGTTCACTGGAATCTTGGACGACCCTTAACGACCGGCTGTGCCTTTGTTTGCGACCGACACCGAACGTTGCGTCCAGGCTGTGGCGAAGGCGAATCTACGACGCTCGTTTCGACGACATAAAGACATTGGCGTAGGCGTTTCCAATAATTCGCCATCTTGTTCCGAAACTCGCCAACAGCATATCACACACGGCTTTCGTAGCAATGCGGTCGCGGCATGTCTGCCAAAGCAGGATCGCGCTAGTAGTCTTCCTTGGAGTGCTCTCAGCTAGGGTACTTGCAGCCGATGTATTGAGGACAAAAGGCTTCTCAAGCTGTCTGGATAACTCGACTATCAAAGTCAATAATCTCAATGTCCAGTACGATCGTTCGGCAGGCGTCGTTACGTTTGATGTTGGAGGAACAAGCACCAAATCCCAGAATGTCACCGCTTCCTTGACAGTGACTGCCTACGGGAAGCATGTGTATCAGAAAGATTTCGACCCTTGTTCGCCTAAGATTGATCAACTTTGTCCAGGTAAGTGCACAGTGTTCGTCTATGGCCTCACGGTACTGATCACGATATGTAGTTCCCCAAGGTACCTTCGCGGCCAAAGGTTCCCAACCTATACCATCTGCGTATGCGAACAATGTCCCGTCGATAGCATTCACAATACCGGACCTGGAGGGCGAGGCAAAGCTACAACTGAAAGCGAAAGATGGTGGAGAAGATCTCGCATGTCTGCAATCGAATGTCGACAATGGTAAATCGGTCGAAGTTTCCGCGGTTTCGTATATCGCTGCTGGGATTGCCGGTGCCGCCTTGCTGCTCAGCGGCCTTTCAGCTTTGGGCAGCGCAGGTGCAGGAGGCCATTCTCCCAGTCCGAACTTCGGTGAAGTGATTGGCTGGTTCCAGTCGGTCTCCATGAATGGTCTGATGAGCGTCAACTATCCACCTGTGTATCGAAGCTTCAGCAAGAATTTCGCCTTCTCCACCGGTCTGATCCCTTGGGATTCCATGCAAACCTCGATTGACAATTTTCGAAAGTCAACTGGCGGAAACTTGACCGAGGATAGCGTGGAATATCTTCGCAACGCAACGTTAGTTTACAACGATGGTTCGAGTAAAAACTCTTCTAGCTTAGCCAAACGAGGCCTTGATTTCGTGCATGGGCTGACTCTCACCGAAAGAGATGGCGTATCTACCAACGTTAATGGCACTGGTTCCAGCGGTAACAGCACGAGCAACAGCGGAGGAGGCAAGGTTACACATTATGTCCACGGTATCCAGGGCTACGTGGAGCAACTTACAATCCCTCAAGCGAATACCTTCCTGACTGTCCTCCTCATCTTTGCAATAGCCATCGCTGCGATCGCAGTCGGCATTCTACTTCTCAAGGTCATACTTGAGTTTTGGGCATTATTTGGATCTTTCCCCAAGAAGCTCACCAACTTCCGGAAGAGGTATTGGGGCTTGCTGGCGAGGACCATCACCAATCTGATACTCATCTTGTACGGTGTCTGGACCTTGTACTGCGTCTACCAATTCACGAACGGCGATTCCTGGGCGGCCAAGACCCTTGCAGCTGTCACACTATCTATATTCACTGCCATCCTTGGATTCTTCACTTTCCGCATCTGGCAGTTGGCGCGCAGATACAAAAGGGCCGAGGGCGACGCTTCAGCACTGTTCGAAAACAAAGAAACCTGGAGGAAGTACAGTCTCTTCTACGACAGCTATAAGCGCGGCTACTGGTGGCTGTTCATGCCCTCGATCGTCTACATGTTTGCCAAAGGCTGTGTGATCGCTGGTGGCAACGGACATGGTCTATCGCAAACCGCCGGACAGCTCGTCATCGAGTCGCTCATGGCTGTTCTTGTGCTCTTCTGGCGACCCTACGTGACGAAGTCCGGCAATTGGATTAATGCTATCATCCAGGTCGTCAGGGTACTCTCGGTTATCTGCATCCTCGTCTTCGTGGAGGAGCTTGGCATCGCGCAAACCACTAAGACCGTGACGGGCGTGGTGTTGATTGCCGTCCAGTCTGTCCTGACACTTGTGCTCGCAATCCTCATCGCCGTCAACTCCATCATCATCTGCTGCAAAGAGAATCCTCATCGGAGACGCAGAAAGGAAGCTGGTATGTTCCTTCATCCCAAGACTATCTGAAAATGCGTCGACTGACTAACCCCCTCACCAGAAAAACTTAACCGCGACCTCGACAACCTCACCCCCCTCCACGCCCGCAACTCCCTCCTCATGGACCCCGTCGACTACCGGAACCCCACCGCCAAAGGCGTGCCACTGAGCGCCTACGACAGCAGAACAAGCCTCGATGCCGTCCGTCCCTACCGCGACGAAACCCCACCCCCCTCTCGAAGCGGTCGGCCGCCCTGGAGACGCCAGGAAAGCCACGAGGGGCTTGTCAGCTCGGCGGCGAGTATGGGTCGGAATGGGCCTTATCGGAATGTGAGCCGGGATGATAGCTTCCATTCGAGCTCGCCGCCGGAACATAGGCAGCCGACGGTGCCGGATATGAGTTCGCATCCCGGGCGAGCGTATTGAAAGAGCAAGAGCGACCCATCCCATGTTTTAGAATTTCGGTCGAGGCAGGCGTTGCATTGCAAGGGGCGTTGGATCGGAGCTGCAGACATCATACGATGTACCTTATCCTTGTCTTATCACTTGTTTCAAGCCATATAGCCTTGTATAGTCTTCGAAAATCGATCTGCATAGCGAATCATTCACCCCTGCAACGCCTTTACCTTACTTAGCCTCGCATGCACTGACCTTTATCGGCACAATCATGCTCAGGCAACAGGATTTCTCGTGTCCCCCTATTCGCGTGGCTTGCTAATCACCTGACGCCGCGTCCCGAGCTGACTCATTTGTGGGCCGAAGCGCGCGCGCGGGGGATTTCTCCACCCCGCTATCCCATATATTCTCGTATAAAGCGCCCTTCCCTTCCCTTCCCTTTACTCTGCATCAATTGCACACATCGTGCTCACGGCAATACCCTAATTGGTTGATCTTGTTGTGAAAGTATAGCCCCAAAAGCGATATTTGGGAACATCATGGCCGAGCCAACCGAGCAACTGCACACCTACCACGGCAACTGCCACTGCGGCGCCTTCAAGTTCGCGGTCAAGCTCCCGGAGGTGAATGATGTGTATGCCTGCAACTGCAGTATCTGCGTGAGGGTGAGTTGGTGTTTTCCTCTCTTTCTCCGTTTCAAACGCTCTTGGGGAAATGAAAAGTCCACGGGAAGAGAAGTTTCGGTTCGGTTGTTGCCTCTTATGGTTGCCGGGTGGTTGTTGCTATTTTTGCCGTGGCCGGTAAGCTGACTCTCCGTACAGAAGAGCTATCTCTGGGCCCTGCCCGCCAGCAGCTCCCAGTTCAGCGTTGAGCATGGCGATGAAGACGCGCTAAAGGGATATTCGTTTGGCAAGGAGAAATACACGCACAAGGTTCGTGTCTCGGGGCTTGCTGAAGCGATAGCTGATGTCCGGACAAGTTCTGTCCCACATGCGGAACCGCCGTGCTAGCTCGCGCGCCGGGCATGATTGACGGAAAGGAGTTGGCCATCAATGTGCGTCTTCATCTCGAATATTGAAGCCGGGTCAGTGTGCTCACGGGTCCATAGGTGCGCAGCTTCAAGGGCGTGGACTTCAACAAGCTCAATGTCCAGAAATTCGATGGCGCGGCGCTGCAGCCTGCGTATGAGCCGCCTGGGGCGGAGGCCTATCCGACGCTCAAGGCTGAGGTGGGGGAGCGCGAGAAGCTGTATCATGGCAGTTGCCATTGTGGGGCGGTGACGTATACGGTTAAGCATAAGCCGCTTGAGGAGGGGGAGGTTAACTCTTGCAATTGTAGCTCGTGCGGGAAGGTCAGTGCTGCTCGATTCGCAAGCCTTGATTTGACTGACTGTGGATAGAACGGCGAGCTGTTCATCTATCCCCCCAACGACGATGTCACCATGAGTGGCGAAGAGGCTTTGACGGGGTATGAGTTTGGGAACAAAATGGCCCGGCATTTGTTCTGTGGGACGTGTGGTGTTAATGTTGGGGTTGTGGGGAAGACGGATGAGTTACCGTTTAAGCCGACTAATGTCAGGACGATGAAGGGTGTCGATCTTGAGGGGTTGAAAGTCAGGAAGGTGGATGGATTGTCAATGGAGCCAAAGTATGATGTCTGAAGTCAAAGCCTGGAGAAGGGGTTTCGTCCCCTTGGAAAGTTAGGACGGGAAACGGGGTTGTCGATTGTGGAGCCGCCAGCAGGTCAGGCTCTCAGAAAGGAAGCGGCGTGAAGACCTCCGCCAACTCTTTTCGCTTGTGACTCTCGTTGACACGGTTGTATACAGAAGATGGCTTCTTGCGTTTCTTCTTGTTTCTTCCTACGCTCTCGTTTTAAGTCCCTCGGCAGTGTCAGAGGATCTTACAGACGGATGTTGGACGGAAGAATGCCGTGTGTATTACAGAGCTCTCGTATTGGAAAATTACCACAGAGTCGTGCATGTGGTTTGCCGTTCATCCTCACCTATGGTACTCTCGGCCTCTGCTTCACGTCTAAGTTTAAGATGTGTGTGAGGGACTCTAATCCGAGGTAGACAAATTATGAACATAGCCACTTTGTTTTATGAAATGTGGTACCTTCTTCTGCCAACCATGACCTGGGGAATCAGAGAGCCGCATCTCTGATACAAGTGCGGGTGCTCGCCTTGCGTGATGCGAATCGAGGAATTATACGCTTTCGCATTTGCAGATTCGCCTCGCCGTTGGGAATTGGTACTTTGTGATGCGCCGAGGGAGGAGAAGAGGATCGAGAATATCGATGTCGGTAGAAGTAAGTAGCTGACGCTGCTTATTGATGTGTGGTGCGAGCTGGCCACCTGGCACAGTAGGCTGCGTAGTCGATTGAGTGTCTCGGCTCCGCTGCGATGAGAAAGAATTCGCGTCGAGATTTGTGGATTGATCCTACTTCCTTTATGAGGTGGACCGGGCCTCATAAGTTCAGGCCTCGGGCACCACGTGAAGGTGTCAGTCTGCTATCTAAGGCTATACTGCGAATGGGCACTGTGAGCAGCATGCCAATCATCAAACGTCCCTGCTTCCCCACGCGATCAGCTCTAGACCTAGATGTCTGGTCAGCTGTTCGAGAACAAGGAGACGATGCATGGCAAACGCTGCAACGTACGATAGAGAGAAGTTATGCCGCTAGCACGAATTGCCAACATGCAATTAGACTGATTGCTAACCACAATCTTCAATGCCAAAGCGTCAAACGTTCAAATTCAACAGCAAGCAAGGTTAGATACCGTCGCCCCGTGCTACAAGCCGGTGGTATCGCGCGTATGACGCTAGTTGCACAAGGTCCTCAAAATGCATGCCCTGCAGCTCGGCACCCATTCCAGCCCTTCAACTTTGACTAATCCAAAGCTTGCTCGAAGAGTACTCCTAGTAATGAAGTTGCCTACTAACACTCGCGAGTGCGCTGAGTGTATCATTGCAGAGATACTTGCCTGCCATACCTGTCTCCGCCAGCTGCCCACGCTCATGCCATCACCTACCGTCAATAGTCTGTTCGAAAAATTGGTCCATATATGTAATCAAACACTAGACGAAGCTAAGGTTCTGTTGGTGGGATGAACCGAGCTCGTCCTACTCTGGCACTGCTGATATGAAAGTCTCAATAGGTGCTGGAAGATCCCCGGATTGCCCAAATCACGCCCCATCTTCGGCAGCTATGCTCAGACGCCGAATACAAGCTCGAAGCACACTGGGCAGACAACATTTTACGCCAAGCAACGCACAAAGCAGGTAAGATGAATGGTCTGTTTCAAGGAAGAAAATTAAGCTACTGGAAAGGAAAGCGCTAATTCTGAACTGAAGCACAAGAGAGACTGCGAGATTTTACCTACTACAGCAACTATGTCGATCTTGTCCGCATGGAACTCCAAGCTCTCCATAGCGTAGCACCCCATGGAGCTCTCGCGAAGTTTGCGGTGCTAGGATCAGGTCCGCTTCCTCTGACTTCCCTCTGTATTTTCGATGGTCTCCAATACGAGAAGTACGGACCGGCGTGCATACACAACGTTGATCACGATCCGCTGGCCATCGCCCAATCATCGAAACTATGTCACGCCCTAGGCCATACCGAGAAGACAATATGCTTCCGTTGCGCTGATGCGCAGGCTGACACGGTTGAGCTATGTCATTTTGACGTTGTGTACCTGGCGGCACTCGCTGGTATATGCTGTGAGCAAAAGCACGATATCATTACCAGCGTGGTGAAGCGGATGAGACCTGGAGCGTTGCTTGTTCTTCGGACGGCTCATTCATTGCGCGGTTTGCTGTACCCGGTAGGTCCCTGGAAGATGACATCGAGCTTAGTTAGAATACCGGCTAAAAGCCAGTATAGGTGATCAAGGTATCCGAAGACTTGTGCTCAATTGGATTAATACCTCTTCTGGTTGTGCATCCGTACAATCATGTCATCAATTCGGTCATTATCTGCCGTGTCGAGCCAGAATAGCTTCAGAGAAAATACCCAGTGTCCTGAGCTGGCAAAGTCCGTAGATGATGGGTACGTTGAAAGTAACAAGGCAGTATCTTAGGACGCTCAACATCGCAACAATGAGACAGGAGAGTACAACTTATGCTGGTTGTGCGCAGAACACATGACAGGTGGTTAGATTCCCATCAGACATGACTTATAAGACTTAGCGAACTGAAATTGCTAGGGAGCTTGAGAGTTAACCTTCATGGAGCAAGGAGAATCCTTTGAAAGCAGTATCTTATGGTCGTTCTCCACGGAAAGCTAATAAAGCTGTGGTTTGGTAATCCCTGTGACCAAAATAGAATATGCCTCCGGCACAGTCTTTCAGAAATGATGCATAAGGTAATCTTGGCACGGCCGAGCCAGGGTCTAGTGATCGTTAGTACGTCTCTATCGGGTGAAATACGTCTTCCCGGTATTCTACCGACTCCCGATCGAGACAGATAGATCCCTGCCGAAATCCAGATGTCGTTCGCTGCAGATTTTCATATCGGCCTTGCTGGATCACTGATAGCCTGATAGGCCAGTGGGGTGCTCGTTCAGGATTTCCGTCGATGTCGTTCTTCGTGTCTCTCACCATCGTTCGGCTTTCACCTTTCTGATCTTCCTTGTGTTTACTTCATCTTTACATTCGTTACTCTTTGCTCTCTTCCTATGTTAATTCAAAGCATATTCTTAATATATCATTACGTACATATCGTTTGGAGCAGCCTTGTTAGCTATCCATTGACTCGGATTATCCCGATCGCCCACCACCCTCCTGCCAGGCACTGCGTCCTTCACGTATATACATCCGTCATCATGCGCACACATCCCCTCCTCGCCCTCCTCACTCTCCTTGCCTCCACCTCCGCCCAAACCTCCTCACCCAAACGCGGCCTCGTCTACGTCCCCAGCCCAAAACACCCTCTGGACGACCACTTCTGGATCACCTCGTCGTCAGACCTAACATGGTACTACAACTACGGCTCGCAGCCTTCCGCCGCTTTCGACAACGGCACCAAACTTGAATTCGTGCCCATGCTCTGGGGCGCCCCTTCCAGCCCCACCGACAACACCTTCCTCAACGACGTCACCAACCTCATCAAAGGCGGCACCAACATCTCCTACGTCCTGACCTTCAACGAGCCCGATGGCTCGAGTAATGGCGGCAGTAACGTCGACCCGAAACTCGCGGCGCAGACGTGGATGCGGGAGGTGGAGCCGCTGAAGAAGATGGGTGTCAAGCTTGGCGCGCCGGCCGTGACAGGCTCGCCAAGCGGGTTCACATGGTTGCAAGCCTTCTTCACGGCGTGCGCAGGGAACTGCAGCGCGGATTTCATACCCGTCCACTGGTATGGCAATTTCGAAGGGCTGGCGAGTCATGTGGGGCAGGTGAATGGCACGTACCCGAACATGACGATGTGGATCACGGAGTATGCCGACAACAACGATCCGAGTCTGGAGAGCTCGCAGAAATTCTACAACGAGAGCTCAGAGTTCTTCGATCGAATCAAGTAAGTTCTTTCCTACCACAACTACAAACTCCATGGGAGGGGATGTGTGGGACAGCAAAAGCTGATTATTTTGATATAGCTACATCACGCACTACTCCTACTTCGGCGCCTTCCGCAGCGACGTCTCCAACGTCGGCCCCAACGCGGCGTTCCTGACGCAGGATGGCCAGCTGACGGATATCGGAAGCTGGTACCTGGGCGGGACGGCGACGGGGAAGGTCCCCAAGGGTGCGGCGGGACGCAACAGCATGTTCCTTGGTGCGAGTATTATGGTGGCGCTGATGAGCGTTTGGAGTTTGGTATAGCGAAGGACAAAAGAGATGTTCGTTGCAGCTTTGGCTTGGGGGTACGGCAATTTACCTTAATCGTCGTGAGGGTTTTCTGGTATGGAGGTACTTGGGTATACTATAGACTTGCATAGAATGTGGGATTGGGTGGTCATCTACTATAGAGATATCTGATGTTCTGGGGTCTATAATCTAGATATGATCTAATGAATATAGTGCAATGGCTTTTCCTACAGATCGCTGAGTGAGCACCATCTTCTGTTGTTTCTTCTGGCTCTCGAATAAGCCCTAGCCCTACATAGATAATTCCGACAAGGAAAGCCATCTAAGTACATCACCAAAAACATGGGGCGAGCTGTATTCGCACATCGCATCGCTTTCATAAATTCAGTGATGCTCTCCAACGAGCACGCCAAGTCTCTGATAAAGGCGTACTGCATTACAAAAGTGCTCTAGTATACATCTCCATCTCTCCTCAGCCCACAGTGTATAGCTACCCTCTCAAGCTCCTATTCATCTATGCCCCCAACACTTTTTTCAAACCAACCCAACACGCCATACGCAACGCCTACACCCCGTCCCCCCCCCCCCCCCAACCCAAAACGAAAAAAC
>JAABUQ010000564.1_pt1 | contig 86762 bp, 83 predicted proteins | sample 5560001 | NCBI WGS metagenome assembly JAABUQ01 (sample SAMN10711888, study PRJNA513371) | rock metagenome | isolation source: Antarctica rocks | place: Antarctica: Victoria Land, Finger Mt nord | collected 2015-12-18
TTCGCTCAGGTCTCGCCAGTGCTCTTCGGGGTCCTTGTCCATTTCTGCCTCCTGTGTTTGCTCTTCCCATCCTATCCCTTTCCCTCTTGGTTGTCTACCCCCTCTGCAAAAAGATGACGGGCACCCCACCATGTACGACTACTTGCTACAAGTAACAAAATACGTTAGACTATGAGAAAATTTGTGAGGACTACATATGCGATCTGCAATTCTTAGCAAAACTTTTCGCTTTGAGGCTGCACACTCTTTGCCGGGTCATCGTGGTAAGTGTGCGCGTCTGCACGGACATTCATACAAATTGGAGGTCACGTTACGTGGGCCTATTAAAGACATTCCAGGGCAGTCAGAGCATGGAATGGTGATGGATTTTGAAGACCTCTCGCGTGTCGTGCGTAGCTCTATTATTGAACAGCTTGATCATCACGATTTGAATGAGGTTACAGGCATTCAGACAACAGCAGAAAATTTAGCTCATTGGATGTGGGACGTTCTCGTTGCAGCAGGACTACCAGAATCGCTGCTTTATCGCCTACGTTTATGGGAGACCGATAGTAGTTGTGTTGAGATCACCCAGGTAGAGCGTGCGGACCAAAGAAGCAGTAAAGAGTTCATACTACAACAGATTAGTGAGCAAACAGCATGAATGTCATGGAGGTTTATAGATCGGTTCAAGGCGAAGGCTTACTTCTTGGCGTTCCAACAACTTTTGTGCGCTTCTTTGCTTGTAATTTACGCTGTTCGTGGTGTGACACCAAATATTCGTGGAGTGTACGTGAGGGAGGAACATGGGAGTCACTCTCTCCAGACGTAGTAGCAGAACGGGTTCAAGCTTTAAAAGCGCGGCATGTGGTACTGACTGGTGGAGAACCTACGCTACAGAAGGATTTACCACAACTAGCTCGATTACTTAAAGCCGAAGGACATCACTTAACAGTCGAGACTAATACAACAATATTTCCAGAAGCACTAATATCTCTCATTGATTTGTGGAGTTTGTCTCCCAAGCTATCTAGTGCAGGAGAGAACTATCTTCGTTATCCCATTATTGAACGCTTTCTCGGTACGCTACGACCTGATCAACAGCAATGGAAATTTGTAGTCCGTGACGACGAAGACGAGCGTCATCTCCGCATGTTGATTTCTGAGTATCCAGAGTTTGCGGATCGCAAACTTCCAATTATTCTTCAACCTGAGGGCGATGCGGCAACGCCTGATTATCCTACTGCTCTAGGACAACTAGCGGAACGCTTGCGTGATGCATTTTGGAATGACTACTATGTTCGTGTACTCCCGCAAATGCATGTTATCATTTGGGGCAAAAGGCGATGGGTGTGAGTTTACCCTCCTAATAAACAAAGATGTTGTTAGAGTGCAACTTGTTATTAAGGGTTGAAGTAACTTCATTTTTGACCTACTGAAAAGCAACCTATTCAGATAGAAGGAATAAATAGTTATGGAAAAAGCAATTGCAATAGTCAGTGGAGGGCTAGATAGTGTTACGCTAGCCTATTTTTTAAAAGCAGAAGGATATGATCTACATCTTTTGTCCTTTGATTATGGACAGAGGCATAAGAAAGAACTCGCTTTTGCAGAGAAATGCGCCAAAAGACTTTGTGCAGATTTTGATGTGATTGACCTTAGTGGTATTGGAAAATTTCTCAAAGGTTCGGCCCTTACAGATGACGTTCCTGTTCCAGATGGACACTACGCAGAGCCTTCAATGGCAATAACAGTAGTACCAAATCGAAATGCGATTATGCTTTCTATTGCATTTGGGATAGCAGTCGCAGAACAAAGTGAAGTCGTCGCAGCAGGAGTACATGCAGGGGATCATTTCATTTATCCTGACTGCCGTCCCACATTTGTAAAAGCCTTCGATGAAATGCAACGTGTAGCAGTAGAAGGTTTTGGTAACTCAAAGCTAAAACTTGAGGCTCCTTTCATGAATCTTGGCAAGCACCAAATTGTTCATTTAGGCAATGCGCTAGGGGTACCTTATGCTGATACGTGGAGTTGTTATAAAGGTAGCGAGAAGCATTGTGGAACTTGTGGTACATGCAATGAGAGAAAAGAAGCATTTGATCTTGCAGGTGTTCCAGATCCAACAGAATACGAAATTTGAGGATATACTATAAAGTCATTTGGCGTAAGTTTGTTGTTTTCACAAAATCCTCCTTATTACAAGTGTAAGCAGTCCCTTACAAGCAGTTAATATTTAACTGTTTGTAAGGGACTGCTACATTCATTTTTGCTTAGTAGTGTATTATATTTACGCTTGATATACATACAAGCCGCTCAACAGAGTAGATGTTTGTGTAAATTTATATTATACTGTAAGCATGTCGATAGTTTTCACGGAATAATGCCTCGTATATGCTTTGAATGCATTCTAAGACTTTCAGCTTTTTTGGGCAAAAACTACAGTTTACTTGGAAAATAACAAAGCAGTAGGTCCATTAATACCTATATGGCATTTTTAGCTAGTGATGAAGGTGGGTTTCGTTGGAGAGAGAGCTAACGGTAAATAATTCACTAATGCCTGGAATGTACGTCCGCGTACCACTAGAAATAGACAGACAAGATAGTGAATTCCGAGACTTTAAACTTGGTCAAATTCAAAGTATCAACGATATTGCAAATACTGCCCTAGTATGTTTACATGAGTCCGGGGAAGATGACTTACAGGAGATTGAGTGTTCTCTCGACTATCTTCATAGGTGCCGTATACTACCGGACACAAATTTCATGGTGCATGACGAAGAAAGAAAAGGTCGTCTCCTTATTCACTGTGATGACGAATGGTCGCGCGGTAAGTTCCTAGAATACTATGTCTTATTTGACAACGAGAAAATAGTAACGCGTATTAGCGAAGAGCGAATAGTAGTTACGCCAAATCGTCAAAATCCTGATCCATACGAGCAACTGCTCGCTTACGAGTTTCAAAATCCCATTTGGAAATTCAACCGAGATCGCCTAGTCGAAAGCTACAATGAGTTACATAATGCTACCTTTGGCATTGAAGAGCTAGTAGGAGCACGTTTGATGCTTTTATCGCATCAGGCTGAAGTTGTAGCAAGAGTTCTAGCGGATGCATCATGCCGCTACATCTTAGCTGATGAGGTTGGGCTTGGGAAAACTATAGAAGCATGTGTGATTCTCAAAGGCTTAATTCGCCGTTCGCCATCACTAACAACGTTAATCATAACACCCTCCTCACTCGTCAAGCAGTGGCAAAATGAATTAAGTGCTAAATTCTGGCTTGATATTCCAATTGCTCATTCGATAAAGCAGGTACAACTTCAAACACAGCCTGTACGATATATTATCGCTTCAGAAGACATAGCAGAGGATACGGCTTTATGGAAGGCATTAAGTAAGCAGTCCTTGGGGCTACTGATCATTGATGAGGCACATCATATCCATAAATCTCCGACGCTTTACTCGCACATTCGCGAGCTAAGCGCAATTTCAAAGCATGCACTCGTCCTTTCAGCAACACCTATTCAAAGACGGGCGCAAGAGTACTTCGCCTTACTGTCAATTATGAATCCGCACAAATATAACTCCAGCAACGCATCGGCATTTGAAGACCTTGTACGAACACAGGGAAAGATACGAAGGCGAATAGCTGTTATTGCTCGCAGTCTAACGTCTAATGCTTTTGATGCGGAAGAGTTTGAAGATGAGATGAAAAGTGTTCTGAGTTCGCTAAGACATGATAGATTGTTAGCAAAGTTGGTAGAAACTGTTACTGAGCAAGCAAATAGTCAGGATGGAGGGCTAACAGCAGCGAAAGAAGCCCTTGCTTATGTAAGTGAAAACTACCGTATCGAAGCACGAGTCATACGTAATCGTCGCTCACATCTACAGGTTGAACTTCCTGAGCGGATGTTAGATAGCTCTTATAGTTACGAACCCTCGAAAAGAGAAAATGCAGCCTTAGACAATCTCTATGATTACATTGATAAGTACGTCGCAGAATTTCCAGATCATCCTCTTAGTTTAGAGTATGGTAGGCTTCTAATGTATGCTGCTTCAAGTAGTCCACAAGCATTATTGGATGTACTCGAGATACGTATTGCTCACACAATAACGCAGAACGCTTTAATACCAAGTCATTTTAACCTTTCTATACCAGCCGCACCACGGCAAGAAGCCAAACGTATACAATATCTTATTGAGAGTATGCCGATTTTCAACAACGAAAAAGAGCAGTATTTAAATTCCCTGCAATACTCAGTAGAACAATGGTTAAATGAGACAGAGCAAGAGCTTGAGCAAGTAACAAGGATGCATTTTACAGAATTGCATAAATCTTCTCATCGCCTCGTTCAAGTGTTATATGCCATTTCCAGAGCTATAACAAACAGTGCCACAGAAAAAGTGGTTATCTTTTCAGGATGGCCTCAGACGCTAGAAACCCTACTTCCTTGTCTTCTACAACAATATGGAAAATCTGCAGTTACAGAGTTTACCTCAAACCTAGATAATGAACAATTACAGGACAACGTTGATTTCTTTCAAAGCTCTAGCCGTTGTCGTATTTTGCTTTGTGACGAACTAGGAGGCGAAGGGCGTAACTTCCAAATTGCTAGCCAAATTATTCACGTTGATCTTCCCTGGACTCCTGGACAGCTAGAACAACGAATTGGTCGTGTAGATCGTTTGGGACGAACCGGGACTGTCCTCTCCATAGTTCCTTTTGCAGTAGGCTGGCCCGAACAGGATTTGTTTAATATATGGCAGAGTGCATTTCAATTATTTACACGTTCAATGAGCGGATTAGAAATTGCAATGGAAGGGATACAAAACGCCTTAGTTGCCACAATCAAGGAAAGCTCGCGTAATGGGCTAGCAGAATTGTTAACACCCATGATTGAACGAGCAGACAAATTACGAGAGGCTGTTGAAGAAGAACGATATTATGAGGGCGTTGCAGTTAATCACTCACGACGAAAAGAGTTTGAGGATATTAGTGAGAAATATCGTGATGGATCACTTTTACGGATTGCAAGTCTTCGTTGGGCAAGTCTTGCAGGGCTTCATCAAGAGTACGATAGTAGTACAGATCAAATAACTTTTAATCCAAAAGAATTTAGTCCCACAAGTATGAAGAAAGTTAAATTCGCCCAGCCACCGAATATGGAGGAAGCGTTACGGCGTTCAAAGCGTAAGCATGATCTCGTAATTCGTGGAACATTTAACCGTGATATTGCAGTACGCAGAGAAGACATTGTTTTCTTTGCACCAGGAAGTGATCCCTGGACAGATGCTATTATCAATAACGCAATAGAAGCGGATCGAGGCCGTTGCTGCGCTATTCTCCGTAAAGTTCCTTTATTAAAAGGGACATGGCGTGGCTTCGAGTTGCGTTACAGTTTGAATGTTGATCCACGCCCACTATATTCAGCAGGTTTTGACCCTACGCTCATATTCCGTGCTTTTGGTTTCCTACGCTCTTCCAAAAAACGTCTTTTAATTTCAGATCAAGGGGTACGTGAACGTTCTGGAAGTATCGTATGGAAAGGTAGTGAGCAGGAATTTAACAAATCGCAAGATATTCATCTTGGTAAACGTGAAGGGGCAATACAACAGATATCATCTTTTAAGGAAAGCTACCCTGCTGACACATGGAATATATTACTCAAACAAACATTTGTGATTGCTCATCAAGTTCTCTCGGAAGAACTAGATGAGTATATGGATGAAGTTGCTGAAGAAGCAAGGGAAGTATTTGATCGGCAAATACTTGGCCTTAAAGCAGCATATCGGTGGCAAAGACATTACGCTAACGATCTAAGTGGGCTTGACGAAAAGGAAATTAAAGAGTACGAGCATGTCTCAGAAGCTCTTATAGCAGGTATCCGCCACCCTATGCTGCAATTAGAATCTGTATGCTATTGGATATTACAAGGAAGTAATCAATGAGCAACATATTTGAAGAGTTCCAAAGCATGCTTTCTATGGACTCGCCCAAATATAGTACTTTCCGTTCTATGCTAAAACAGAAGCAGGCTGAACTTAGTGGTCTTGAACTAGCACGCAGCCATGCCCTGATGAGACTTAGTCTAGCATTGGAGCAGTTGCTTGCAAGCAAAAAGGGAGCCGCAGATGTCCGTGTTCTCATACGACAGATTATTCGTAGCTATGGTAGAAGATTAGCTATTCCTCGCTATCTATGGAACCTCCTTTACACAGATGAGTATGAGTTAGGTTTAAGAATCATAGATGAACATTCTGACGGCACAATCCAACTAATTGCCGACACATGGCGTCCTACTTGGCTAACAAATACTGAACACTTAGACATCTTAGCACTACGGCGCAATGATAAACACGTAGTGGGTGATGGTCTTCTTAGTGCAATGACAAAAGGCAAGTTTGAGTCATACCAATCATTAGCACAACAAGTTGCTGTACAGTCTTGTCTATTTGCAGCATCAGGCTCTACACTACTTATCACTTTACCTACAGGGGCTGGGAAGAGTCATTGTGTTTTACTTCCCGCTTGGCAAGCTTCTCAGGGTGGACGTGTTGGGGGAGGAACCACACTTGTCGTTGTACCGACAGTTTCTCTTGCTATTGATCTCGAAAAACGCGCACTTGATTACTTTACAGATATACCCGCACCCGAATATACTCCTTGTAGTTGGACAAGCAGTACCTCTGAGGAGACACGAGCTACGATAATTAGAGGGATACAATATGGAACGCTTCCCATCCTTTATGTATCTCCCGAAGCGTTGATGCAATCGCAATTACATGATGTATGTTTAGAAGCTGCGAGGCAAAGCACCATAAACTGGCTAGTAGTAGATGAGGCACACTTAATTGAAACGTGGGGTGCAGGTTTTCGCACAGACTTCCAATTCCTCTCTGGATTTCGTAAGCAGTTACTTGCATGTTCAGGAGGCAAACTTCGCACGCTGCTGCTGTCGGCAACAATATCGTCCAAAAGTGCAGAACTGCTGGAGCGTCTCTTTAGTGAGAAAGAACATTTTTGTGTAGTACAGGCTAACCGCTTGCGTTCCGAACTTTCTTACTGGTTCAAGTTTTCTCAATACCAATACACTCGTGAGATGCGTGTGCTGGAAGCGTTGCGCTATCTGCCACGACCAGCTATTCTCTACGTTTCGACGCTTGCCGATGCAAATGAATGGTTCAAGATACTGCAACGACAGGATTTTCAACGAATTGCTATGTTTACTGGCGAAACAGATGATCACATAAGACAAAGACTTGTTTACGCATGGAGTAATAATGAGCTAGATATAATGGTAGCTACATCAGCATTTGGTGTAGGTATAGACAAAAGTGATATTAGGACTATTATTCATGCCTGCCTACCAGAAAGTATTGACCGTTTTTATCAGGAAGTAGGAAGGGCTGGACGCGATGGATGTAGTGCAATAAGCTTGGTTTGTGCTACCGTCCACGATCTTGGCGTTGCAACAACAATAACACGTTCGGCTCTCATCACCTACGAAAAAGGCATGCATCGCTGGGAGGGGATGAGACAAACAGGCAAGTTTTCAAAGGTATACGGCAACATACAATTAGTTGACGCCAATAGTCCTCCAGCAGACAAACCCGATATGCGTCGTGGCGAATCAAACCGAGAGTGGAACGAACATACTCTTTTGCTTATGCAACGAGCGGGTTTACTTCATATTATGGATGCCCGTGAAGAGGAATTTCAGGACATTGACAGCAATACAACTGTTGAAACTGCTTGGCTACAGATACGACTACTCGCAACATCAGTAACAGCCCATCCAGAAGGCGAAGAATTTCGCAACAAGTTTGAAGAGAAACGCAATGAGGAATTGCTTAACATTAAGCAATCTCTTGTAAAAATGGAGAACTTAGTCAAAGAGTTCGATGATGAGATTACAAAAGCAAAACACTGTATTGCATACAGCTTCTCGCCATTGTATCCAGGAGGTGTTCGTGCCTGTGGGGGGTGCGCGTATTGCCGAACACATGGAATAGCACCTCATGAAAACCCACTTCCTTTAGAAGTCGATTTTCTGCCAAATAGCTCAACACAAGCACACTTACACGGTGAGTTACTTTTGCTAATGGGATCGAAGGCTGTTCTCAATCTTGTTTGGAATGGTCCGACAAGTGCTGAAGCTCTCACACAATTAAACAAGGTACTCGTTGAACTCGTTGGCGCAGGCTTACAACAACTGCTTCTTCCCTCTGAGCTATTACACAATGACTCTTGGATGCATCTACTCGTCAAAGGTCTTGCAAAGCATATTTCTGTTCCTCATGTACTACGTTCAATAGACGATGAGCTAGACCAAAAGCAACTTCCGCTTTATCCTGTTCCCACTGTAGTTGTTTACCCTGTTAGCAATAATGAAGCAGATAACTTTCATCGTCTTTTTCGCCATCAACTCAAACAGTGGCAAAATGCTCATGTACCGCTCATATTCGTTGTTCTTCCAACCTTATACTTAGAGAGTGAACGCGGAGCATTTATAGATCGCATTGATGGTAACACATCTTACATTTCGGACTTACACAAACTGCTGTCAGAGTGGCGAGAGCCAGTGGTATAAGGAGACGTATGGAGATTATAAACGTATCGCAGGTTGAGCCGCATAGACTCAGAGCAATGACTAAACTGATTTCAGACCTACAGGGGCCAAAACGACAAGATATCATTAGCCTGCTACAACCTGAAGCTTTACTAGCAGGGAATACATCTGAAAGCGCACTCTCAGCATCTAAGAACACATTTAGAATTGCGGTAGACTGCCGACTTGTCACGGACACTGATACCGAGAATGCGGAAAAAGTGACCGCTGCTTTAGTTACACCGGAGCAAGTGGCAACAATGACCTCATTTCAACAGCTTATGCAAAACAGAGTTTTAGGCGTAAACGAGGAGAATCAACCGAATTATCTTTTTAATCTCTATTCAGCTTGGTATGCAGTTCAAGATGAGAAAGTGTTTTACGAACTTGCTGTCGCAGGATATGATGATCCATTTAACACCGAAGTCTTTCCAGATATTACTGATGATCGACGTTTCAACAGCACCAAATTTAGTGCTTGGCGTAAATGGGCAGTATTTCTAGGATTAGGTTGGGTTGCAAGAATTGGAGGTCGCGACATATTGGTTCCAGATGCAACGGTTCGGCTACGTAGTATTATCAAACAGCTTTTTCAAGATAATGAAACAATAAGATTTGGTCAGTTTATGGAGCAACTAGCAATAAAGTGTCCAGAGCTGGATGAAGGAAATTTGTTCAATTACTGTTGGCAAGCAAGTCGCGGTTCTGAACAACGTGGCAATCAAGTTAGCCTTATGGTATCAACTGGGTTACGCACGTTAGACGGGCTGAAAGAAATCAAACTTACAGAGCAAGCAGATGCGTTAAATATTTGGCAACTCTATCCTGCTGCTGGCAATCCTATACAGCGTGTTACGCATATTCAAAGATTAGGAATGTAATTGAATGCAAACACAAAACTTCGTATCTTTTCGATGTTGGCACCCAGATCGTATTGGTCAAGTCATTAATAAAGAAGCAGCATCAGTAAGTAAAGCTGCATTTCTAGCAACACACACCCCGATGAACAAACTACTCTATGAGAAAGAGCCGTATGCAATCACCGACACCAGTGAAGAAGGCTTGCTTGGCGAACTACAACGCTGTAATAGTGAAGATCGACACGCGTTTGTTGTTGTACAAGGTATACCAGGGACAGGTAAATCTCATCTCATCCGCTGGATAGCTGAACGTTATGAGGTAGAAGAAGGATATCAAGCAAGAGTTCTTTTCATAGAGAGAGCACAATCCAGTTTAAGTGGCACGCTAGACCAAATTATCAAATCAGGTATTTTTGATGATAAGGACATGCGTAAGCACCTTGATGCTCTGAAAAATGCAACTGCCGCACTTTCACGTAATGCGTTAGCGCAAACCATTCTAGACCAACTACGTATTGCAACAACCGAAGTGCAACACCCAGTAATGGAAAAATGGATGGCAAAAGAGAACAGACTAGAAAAGTTTTTGCTCGATGCCACCGTAAGAGCCGAACTTCTCAAACCTGGAGGACCAATTGACCGCTTAGTCCGTTTCTTGTCGCAAAACTCAGGCACAGGTATTCGTAGTGACGAGATGCCAACGTTTGAAGCACGCGATTTTGAGTTTAAGGCAAGTACATTATATGAAATCGAAAAAGGCTACAGGGAGGCTCAGGCTCTTGCAGAGCGTTTACAGGGGGAAGATAGAGAGGAAGATCGTGAGAAACTAGCACGGTACTTAAACCAGCTCATTCAATATGCTATTGGACACGCTACATCACTCACCAATGACGATTTAAAGCAACTCTTTAATGATTTACGACGCCATTTACGTCAGCAGAACCGGCACTTAGCCCTGTTTATCGAGGACGTGACAGCATTTACCGGATTAGATTTGGGATTGATCGACGTATTGGCGACACAGCATACGGGGGTGTCTAATCAAGAGTTTTGCAGACTCACCTCAGTCATCGGCATTACAGACAACTATTATTTCGACCATTTTCCAGATAATCTAAAAGATCGTGTTACTCACCGCATTACGTTAAACGCTAGAAGTGAGGTACGTAGCGATGCAGAAATTCTTACGGATGAGAACGCAACCGCTGATATGTCAGCCCGCTATCTTAATGCAATGCGAGTACAACAAGAAGAGTTAGATGTATGGTATACGAATGGGAGGAAACCAGAACATTTACCCAATGCTTGTGATACATGTACATTTAAGTCAGTTTGTCATGCTGCATTTGGCTTTGAAAACGTGAATGTAGGACAAGGTCACGCACTTCATATCGGTCTCTACCCTTTCAACAAACGTGCAATTTGGAATCTCTATCAGCATTTAGATACCTCTAACAGCAAGCGCACACCACGTTCACTGCTCAACAATGTACTCTATTATATGTTGCAAAGTCATGGGCAAAAAATCAACAATGGTATATTTCCTCCCCCGGTATCCGAACTAGGAAGCGGTTTTACCATCTTCTCGTTGAAAAATCCTTTACAGAGACGGCTTATAGAAGATCAAGGGAAGCAGGACGCCAAACGAATTGAGTCGCTCATTCTTGTATGGGGCAACGGAACTATTGATGCAGTAAAAGATGAAGAGCAGAACATCGTAGGTGGTCTGTCGCAGGATGTTTTCAAGGCATTTAATCTACGTTTTATCGCAGGCGAACTCAAACAACCTATTCCTACAGCGAATAGCACAGGAACTCACACAAGTAAGTCTACCTCGCCATCCATTAACACCCCTACAAGGTATTCTCCTACGAGTGTTACAAACACTGTAACTGAAACAATTCCTTCCACCACGTCATATGATATATATGAGAGACAAACAAGGAATGCTCAACAAAATAAATATGTTGACGAAGTAAGTAGCTGGCTTAGTGGTGGCAAGTTGCCCTATGAAGAGTATAGTGGACCACTGGCATCACTTATTCGCTCATACATAGACTGGGAGCTACACGGTGTGAGTAGTCTTCTCGTAGACGATCTGCTAAAAGGCCGTAGAAGAATATACATTGAAGGTCAAACAGGAAAAGTTAATTCTGCTTATTATATTTCTTTTTCTCGATCATCGGAACTAGCAAATGTGTTACTGGCTTTGATGATGTTAAAAGAAAATGATTTATCAACACCCCCAGATGTTCTAAGCAGTCATCTTGCTAATGTCAGTCTCTGGCTTCACCAACAAGAAGCAGCAATTGTACAATTTGTACGCCAACCAAATCACGAGTCCGTGAACACTCTGCCGTTTACAAAGTTGCTTACTCTCAACTGCCTTCTACTTACCTGCCTACAAGGAAAGCTAAGTACTACGCATAAATCCACGCAACAACTGTTTCTTCAACTTGTCTCTGTAAGCGTGAGTATGAAAGATACTTCTTGGCAGGAACGTATGAATACACTTCAACCACTTCATTCAGCAGAATGGCTCGGATTGATGAAGAGATTATCAACACAAAATATAGAAAATCAGTACCAGAATTTGCTTCGTGTACTTAATTGTGCTCAAGGTGACAGTTCTGACGTGCGTTTTGTTGATGCAGCGACTGCACTCACTATCCTCTCGGAGTTTAGTCAGAACGATTGGAAATTACCGACCTCAGGATTAATAGGAACTTCTTCAATAACGTACTGGGATGAAGCCTTAACCATCTATGAAACATTGCGTAAGTACTTTGTTGAAGTGTTACATGCTGATTGTGCCCGCATACAAACTGTGCTACAGAAATTCGATACTATGATCGGACCTTCATCATTAGAAGAAGTCTTTCAGTCAATTAACGATTTTGTCGAAGTTATGACCAACAGCAAACGTGGTACGAACTTTGTAAAAAATGAATCTTTAAATCCTACAGGATTAGCTAGTATTCTCGCACAACTACGAAACATAGTTCGAGAACAACATATAGCACAACTTGCCCTACGTCTATCGGGTGCAACTCGACTTCTTGGAATTGCTAATGATTATTTAACGTATTTTGAAGCATTCGCAGAAGAAGTTTATAAGCAACAAGAGGTTACAAAGAAGCGAGTCTTCGAGCTAAAGGGAAAAATAGGAATGGCAGAACTTTCTGAACGAACACAGGTTGAAACCGCTTATCAAGAACTTGAACAGCTACTACTCCGAGTGAAGGGGGATGCAAAGTGATTGTCACACTCTCACGGGAAGTTTGTCAAAATCTAGACAAAATCGACGAGATGACAAAGATACTACAAGATACTGGAGCAGTGAAAGCAACGCTCGAAGAAGTATCAAAAGTACTGGAAATTGCATATCGTCTTGATGCACTACTCTCACTTCTTCGTCAAAGGCTTCCAGACGAGAATAGTCAACATTTCGCTGCAATGGTTGATGGGTTGTTACAGGAGGTAAGGATATCATACAAGAACTTTGAAACAGAACCACGCCAAACAAGACAACTCTCGCTGCTCTACAACAAGATACAAAATTTGATCAAAGAGATTGAAGTGCAGTGGAGAATCTATGCACAACAACAAACAGAACAACCATTCGAGTTACTCAAGCTAGTTCTTCATTTGCCTGAAGTACAGTCACAATACGCAGTACTTACTAGTCTACAAACACAACTTAAACACTTTTTTGACTATCCGCCACTTACAAGAACACAGTTAGCCGATTTTGATCGTGCTTTGCAAGATTTAACCCAACGTTTAGGTAACGTGGAAGGACTAGATACTGAAATTAAGATGTTTCTACAAAAGACATTAAGTCATAAAGCCACTATCGCGGATCTTACAGATAACATTCTTCAATGGTGCCAACAAGGAAACCATGCTGATGCATTTGCTATTCGTTTTGCACTATAAAGAAAGAGATTAAGAACCATGTCTGTAACTGATTTTCCGTCAGAAGATTTAGATAAGCTTTGTAACGAGGTTCTCACTACCATAGAGTCAAGCGAACTTAAACTTCTTAACTGGGGCTTCGTTGAACTACAAAGTGCTCTTGATAGTACGCTACCCATTTTAATGGAAAAACTATCAGATCATGGCAAGCAACTTTGGGAAAGTGCCCAACAGTTTGACATTACTCTCGAAGATATTATTGTCAACTTGAAGCGACGCCGATTAATTTTTAACACAACGGCACAAGGTCAAAACCTTTATCGTAGTCGTTTCGCCGAAACTATTCGCCTACTATCGCTACTACGTCAGCGTTTTTCTTTTGAAGATTGGCAAACTGCAAGCCGTCTCGTGAGTGATGTAAAAATTTCTGTTGATCGGAGGCGATACCCTAAACGTAATATCTCGAAAGATGAACTCGTAGAAGATTTGCGCCAGATGGGAGCAGCTCCCTTATATATTGGAGCAGTTGAACACCTCTTAAGAGATGAACAAAATGGAAGCTACCTTTCTCTTGCACGCTTTCAAAAGGATGCTATTTTTCAGCAGTACTACGCTCTCCATCCGCAAAAGGGTATGCTAACGAATAGTGATCGGGCTGTAGTTATTGGAGCAGGAACAGGTTCTGGCAAAACTAAAGCTTTCTATATTCCTGCAATGGCTGAAATATCTGCAACACTGACCGCAACTCATTATGTGAGAGCATTAGCAATCTATCCTCGCATAGAATTGCTCAAAGATCAGTTTTTAGAAGCATTCTTGGAAGCCCGAAAACTAAATGAATTTCTTGTCAAGCATAAACCTCGCATCATTACGATAGGTGCCTACTACGGTGACACACCTGTGAGTGCAGGTACACTTTTAACATATGAATCAAAAAGTTGGCGTAAGGCTGATCCTCAAAAAGTGGGGGTAGAAGGATGGGAAAGTCCATATTTCTCTTGTCCAGAATGCAAACCTCAGTCGCGGCCTCTTATTTGGTATAAAGAAGACGTGGAAAAGGAAAGCCAAGACAATAGTGGTAAACACGCTCGTTTGCGCTGCCCTAACTGTTACTTTGAGACAGAACCCAAACAATTACTTCTTACGCGTGAGCAGATGAAGCAAAATCCACCCGACATTTTATTTACTACAACTGAGATGCTTAATAAACGATTGAGCAATGCGAAAGAACACCATCTCTTTGGTATTGACACTACTAACACCCCACCGCCTAGAATGCTTTTACTTGACGAGATACATACTTACGAAGGATTAGGCGGCACTCAAATTGCTTACCTATTGCGACGATGGCGGCACGCTAGGCGTCAACAGCAGTATGTAAATCTTTGCTGTGTTGGTTTATCCGCTACTCTTAACAATGCAGAGTCTTTCTTTTCGCGCTTGACTGGAATTTCTTCCAACTTGGTAAATTATGTCCATCCGCAAGACGAGGATATGGAAGAGGAAGGCATAGAATATAACGTCGTTCTCAAAGGTGATCCTGTCTCTGGAACGAGTTTGCTTTCAACATCGGTGCAAGTTGTAATGCTTATGGGTCGCATTTTGGATAAGAGTAGTACAGAGCCTTCAAATGGAGCTTATGGTCAAAAGGTTTTTGCATTCACTGATAAGTTGGATGTCATTAACCGTTGGTTTCATATTGAGAAAGATGTAGAGTCGCCCAAGAAGCTACTTAGCCAGTACCGAAAAGACCTGCCAGAAGACACCGAAGATATACGCCTGAAAAAGCGTCAAGCTGGGCAAACCTGGCAAATATGCGAATTGGTCGATCATCCACTAAACACACCATTAATGATTGACGTAACATCATCACAAAATCGTGGTGTTAATGCTCATGCTAACGTTGTCATTGCTACAAGCACCTTAGAGGTAGGTTTTAACGACGCAACAGTGGGAGCTGTCATACAGCATAAAGCACCACGTAGCCTCGCCTCCTTTCTCCAAAGAAAGGGACGTGCAGGACGTACTCGTCGTATGAGACCGTGGATGGTTGTCGTCACCTCTGCATACGGACGCGACCGATGGGCATTTCAGCATGCAGAAAGCCTCTTTAGCCCAACCCTCAGTGATATTGCCCTACCACTTGACAACTACTACGTTCGTAAGATGCAAGCAACGTATGCAATCATGGATTGGCTCTCCCTGAAAATGAAACGTGAACAGGGCGCGTCTACTGTTGATGTATGGGATTTATTAAGCAGCGATGACAAGGGAAAATCAGATTTTCTCCAAAATCAAAGGCGTACTGCGCTCACGTTTATAGAGGAAGTACTCAATGGCACACTTTATACAAATTTAAGCCTCTATTTACAACAGGCGTTGGATATTCACGGACAAAGAGAAATAGACTCTATTCTGTGGGATGAACCACGCTCAATCATGTTCGAGGTATTGCCCACACTTCTACGTCAGTTAGAAAGTAGCTGGCAACGCCTAAATGATAAAAAAGCAGAAACTTGGGCAGACAACATCACGAACTATCCTATGCCGGATTTTGTTACCCCTAATCTCTTTTCAGACCTAAAATCACCAGACATTACCTTACATCTTCCACCTGATCTTCCAAGAAATGATAAATATGGACGACAGATAAGACCGTCAATACCTCGTGAAGATGAAACATTATCGTTACAGCAATGCCTCACAGAATATGCACCGGGAAATGTGAGTAAACGATATGCTAAAGCGCGTGATATTTCAGATGCTCATTGGTTAGCAATACCAGATGACAGCAAGTTGAAACATGATAAACTACCCATTTCCTCACTTACTATTGATTGCGATAACGTACCAAAACCATTTATGATAAATGGCAAAGTATACCAACTTTATCGACCAAGAGCTTATACTCTTCAGAGAATACCTCAAAATGTAAAAGAAACAAGCGTTGCTCACATGTTTTGGAACTCACACTTTAGAGAGAAAAAACTTGTAGGCACATCCCATGATGAAGATAGCGTGTCTGATGCGCCCCAAGTATTGCTGCCTAAACGCTCTAAGTGGAATAAGTTTTTCACTGAGATAAGGAGCCATACTCACGAAAAAGGGAGTTGGGTAGAAATAGCACGCCTTGCAACCAGAGTCCAAATCGACACACGTTTTCAAGGAAAAAAAGAAGCCAAACGCTTATGGCTTGAATTCGAGGAGAACGAACAACCAGCAGGGCTAGGATTTATCAACTACGTTGATGCACTTGAGTTTCGTTTTCAGCCTATTGACATTACGCAACTTGTTTCGAGTCCGGCTTGGACTGACCTTTACAAAAATCTCGGGGCAGAGTTTTTCCGATATAAACTACAACGTGATCAACGCTTTCTTGAAGCAAAGCTTTCTGTTTTTGAAATTGATTGGCTTTGGCAGCTAGAACTCTCAATGCTTGTAGCAACCTCAGTCGCTCAACAATGTAGTTTTGAGGATGCAGCACTTCTCGTACATAAACAAAGAATTCAACTAGCCGAGCATACAATGAAAGTAATTTTTCAAAGTCAGCAAGTAGACGATTACGAAGAGGAGAAGGTAGGGCGTCTCCATGATAAATTGAGGCTGTTGCTGACAAATGCAACATTCCAACAGGCACTTGAGAGTTGTGAGAAAGTGTTATGGGACTGGAATGACGAGCAGTTGCAAGAGTGGATGCAACAATGTTACGCATCTTCCCTCGGTGCTACACTCTTCGCTGCACTGACACAACTTACTCCAGATATCGATCCAGATGATCTTGTGCTTGATATTGATGGTGAAAGTATTTGGATATCTGAACTCACACCCGGCGGTATAGGCATCATCTCCAAGATTACTGACTCGTTGGTGAGCAAACCATACGAGTTTGAACTACAAATGCTTGATACACTACAATATTGTGAACGCCAACAACTAGCGACACAGTTGCGCATGATTGCAGATATGATGAGGCAAGAAGACCAGGAACTGCTACGTACATTCACCTCCATTCGTAACAATACAGACCTTCCCAAGCAAGAAACTACATTGGAGCAGTTAAAGGATGTCTTAGAAGAACATGGGGTTTCAGCAACTAGAGAATTAGTGGTAGCACTACACGCAAAGTTTTTGCGTCCTAATTCGGCCTCAGATACTGATAAACTGCTTGCAACCTTAGTCAGTTTTTGGCAGTCAGAAGAGCAAAGGCTGGAATGCGCTATCGACCTACGTATAATAGCAGTAGCAGCCCTCAAAATTTCAGCAATTGAGCAGCAGGTGAGAGCAGTATTGGAACGGATAAATGGTAGTGCTAATGTTGAGAACAGTCAAATTTTCAACCTGTTACAATCGCTTCTGTGGCTTCCTTGTACAGACAGTTGCCCTGATTGTATTGAGAAATTGCATCAGTACCAAGACTTTGTAAAACCTTCGCGAGCTTTACTACTCTCCCTTATGGAACCATATGCAGAGCAAATTACATATGGCGATGTGAACTGGAAAGAGCAACTGAAACAAGAGCTAGAATCCAAATTTGTTGTGCTTATCAGTTGCTTACAAGACGATTTAGAAGTATGCAAACGACACTTACTTGATGTGCTGACTGAGCCTGTTGAAGTAGGCTTCCAGTTCTTCTATCCTGTTGTGGAACGTATAAGCCGTACTGGTCGCCTATGGACTATAGAAATGAGAATAAGGGAGTTTGCTCATGTTTAATCGCGTTATTAAAGCGAAAGCAAGGGGAAACGCAGTACAGCTTGTTGGTTGCCTCAGCTCACTTTTTTCGCTGGAATTACTCCATCCAAGCCGTGAAATCTATCTCATTTCTCCCTGGCTTAGTAAAGTGCCACTTATTAGCAACCACATTGGACAATTCCGTGCCGTTGCAAGTGAGTTGAATAAAAGAGAACTGCATCTGGGTGACATTCTTATGCTTCTAGCTGAGAAAGGCTCTCATATATATATTTTGTGCCGTCCTCATCATCCATATACAGAGGAGTTTCTCAAACCTCTTCTCGCAAGCTCTAGAAATATAGAATGTAGGCGTAGTGATACACTCCACGAGAAAGGCTTAATCTGTGATCACTTCTATTTAAGAGGCTCGATGAACTTTACCTATGCAGGTGTTAATTTAAACGACGAAAGTGTAGAGTTAACTACTCAATCTTCTGAAGTTGCACGTGCCCTAGTAGAGGCAAAATTGGCTTGGAAAGGGTTAGCATAATAATGCAAATTACCTACACAAAACAAGAGCATTTTGACTTTGCCAGGGAATTGTCGCAGTCATTTATAAAAGCACAAATCAAGGTGCAAGTATATTCTGAGCGACAAACTATAGAGATCAATAATGTCATTTTAGGGCACCTATTGCAACGTATCGAAGAGCAACATACCATTGTCATACCAAACTTCGATGCTAACCGTTGGCTTATTGCAGGGGCCACACTACAGCAACTCGAAACTACACGTACACACATACAACATTTCTTAGTACCTACTTATGCTCAGTTCGAGAAAAATTCTTTACCAAAGCTACAATCTTTTCGTTCCGATAGTCGGCAGCCTGTTCAGCGACTCGGGGCCGTTATTTACCCAGCGGGCTACTATGTACTAGAGTCGAAGTCAGAATATGTCGAGACAATTCTAAAGAAACTTGCTCTTTGGATGAAGCTCGAAAGTGAACGACCACGAACAGAAAGAGAACCGTTGTTCACATATGGAATACTCTATGAACGCTTCAAAACTGCGTTAGCAAGTGGTCAATGGCAGGAGGCAGAGAGCGTTCGTACCAAGATACAACAACTCAATCTCACAGGAGCAGATAATCTTATCTTCCTTGAAATAGAACAATTAGCCCATCAACAGAGATGGTCAAAAATTGCACTGCGTGAAGACTTTGCATATTTGGCACGTATGCAAGTAACGCGCGAGGTCCGAAGTGCCTTACTTACTGCATTCCATCAAACAACATTATTACCACTACAACAAGAAGAAAAATGGCTCGACGCACTCGAAAAGTTTCGCGAAACATTACCTATGCTTGGTTTATTACTCACTGGAAGATTAGGTATTACGCAAGGACCAGTGGTACAAATGTATGCATATCAGGCTGCTCTTGAACAAGATAGAGGTGCTCTTACAGCATTAGCAACAATAAATAAAAGTCAAGAGACTCTTGAATGTATCACGCAATTATTGCTCTTACTCGGTCCAGAAGAACCCAAAGTTGTTGAACAAACACCCGTTATTCGATCACCACTTAACTTGGTGAGAGAAGCACTCGGCTATGGGAACTACGATACAGCTACACAATATGCTCAAGAAATAGATGATCCAGGAGAACAAGCGGTTTTACTCATGCAAATAGCTTTTCTTACCTATGATGCAAGTATGGCAGAACAAGCTTTGCTCGCTTACTGGGATAGACCTATAGAAGAACAAGAGCAATTGCAAAAGCTTTTTCCCTTTGTGCGTATGATTTTAGACCCACTTCAAAAGCTTGTTAACAATACAACAGTTACGCAAAATGATGTAGATATCACTCTTAATCAAGAACACTCTATTCATGATTGGCTAGAGTGGTTCTCGGTTGTCAAGACGCAACCTGATAATCCTGCTTTGCCTCCGTTATTGAAACGTTTAGACACTGTTATAGATGATCGCTTTTGGACATTAGATAAAGTGGAACAGCTAAACGATAATCTGCTTACGATTGTAACCGAACCTCAAATAATGAGATATTTTCATGTAAGAGACGCCTTGAAGCGGTTAGCAAATTTCTTCTTAAATGATGAGGAGTTTCCTCGGCAAGATAATGAGTACACCCAGTTATATGAAACGCTTTATACTGGCTTATTAGAAGCGAAAGCAGATCAAGAACAACCTCTCACAGGATTCGTTTTACTCCGTTTAGCAGATGCTCTCCTTCGTCAAGCTCCAGGTAGATGCAATAATATTTACAAACATTTGGAACAATGGTGTCCTAACCCAATTCCAAAATTAGAAAGTTGGATTTTAGAGGTTTTCGACTTGTTGGCAGAATACGGGCTGGCTGCAGGACTGCTTACTCTTTGGTATCGCGCTTGGGTTTCCTCTCTATTAGATTTACCCGGTACTCGTGATCGGCTTAACTTAGAAACATGGCTTGAGTTCGGGAAATGGATACATCCGGGAATTGATATCATTCAGCGTTTACAGGAAACACTTATCGAAGCAGGAAAAGACGAAGAGAGTCCTGTATCAGCACTTCCTAATGGCTACCAGATTGGCATTTACTGCTTACGACAGTCAACTGCAAAACAAGCACGAGAACTGCTTTTGCTCCGTAACCATCGTTTAGATGTGCGCCTCTGCTTTGATGAGGTTCTTACTAAACAAGCACAAGCAATTGCTGAGAATTCAGATATGGCAGTGATAGTAACAACTTGTATGACTCACGCTCTTACCTATGGAATTACTCCTTATCTGAAAAAAGCATGTGTCTATCCCCCATCAAGCGGTTCGACAAGTATAGTGCGTAGTATCGAGGAATACGCTAGACAAATGAGCAAGTAATTCCATAAAATTACTTTCCTATCATTTCGTCAAAGTAACTGTTTACTCAGCGATGCGATAGGAAAGCAATTTTATTGGTCTTAGTGGGATTTCATAAGCTGATTGAAACGCTTATAAAAGACGTAAGTGTTATGAAAGCCTCGTCGTCGATTTCGATCATTTCCTCGGAAGATAATCACTTCGACTCCTAAATCACGGCATATCTCGCACGAACACTTCCTCCACGGCTGATCTTCTAATACCTTACGATAGAGAATTTTATGCTGTTCATAGTTATATTCTTCTACCCTATCAATTTCTAACAGAGCATCGAGGGCAGTTTCAAGATCAAGCCTTCCCTTATCATATTCTCGCACAGCTTTTAAAGCCTGTTGTTCAAGTTGCTGAAGTTGCTCAAAGGTTGCAATACCATCAGCAAGAATACTCTTTACACGATGACTAGAAGGATATACAGGTGAAATACGTAGTGCTGCATAGCGACCACCATCTTCAGTGAAATAGTTTGTCGTAGCACTCATCCATGCACGACGCAAGTAAGAGGCTGAATCAAAGCTCGTCACTCCCAATTCTCGAAATCGCTGCATTTCATTTTTCTCACGATCACGAGCGATTCCAAAGAGGTGTACATCTGTATCTCTTTGAAGAACTGGAGCTATTTCTTCTAAGATCGCAATAACATCTTCTGTCTTAGCACGAGCTAAGCCACCTAGTCCAATGTATTGATAGCCACATTCAAGAAGTTCTACAACAGCATTTTTATATGTTTCAGGTGACCAACCCTGGGCTACACCTACAGGAGTAAATGTATAGCCTCCAGCCCGATGAAGCTCTAAAAATTCTCTTGCATTCTCACGAGTCAAATTGTAACGAAATTCTTTAACAGGATAAAAAGCTGGTATAATCAAATGGTCTATTGAAACACCATAGTCAAAACCTAGTTTTTGATAAAAATCTAAAATCTCCTTTGTTTGATAAGGAGGTTTCTCCTCAGTAATATAACTAAAGGCTCCGCAATCAGCTATGATAGGCTTTCTCTCAAATCGGGCAAAGCGATGTATACCCAGCTCTTGGACCAACTTCGCCTTTATTGGACTGTCCTCTATAGTGCTTTTTGAAAAAAGAAGACCATCATAATTTGGTTCATTGTATATTTGATGGGCGTATACTCCATCAAGATACTTAGCTCTTCCTGGCGTTCTTTTATCATTCTCGAAATCATAGCCAGGGTCTACGAGGTCATCCCAATCGGGAATAAAATAACGCATAGGGCGGCCTTGGTTTTTCGGGGGGACGTTATTAGAACTCTTATTTGACACAAAGAGAGATGATTGAGTAGCTACAGCCTTCGCTTGAGCAGTAGATACACGGCCTACTTGTCGAAAAGGACTGACAATATCAAGGAAACGTTGTGCTGTAGGTGCAGCTAAAAAGGTTGCGAGGCGTTCGCTCTTTGTAACATCTGGATCAAGTAGTTGAGCAGATGTTTGAGGTAAAGGAGAGAGAATTTGCTCTGCAAAGAGCTTTATCAACTGGCCTTTTAAACCAACAAGATTGTAACTAAAAGAAATTGAGTCATCTTGTCCAACACGTACAAAAGTATAAGGAAATCGTCTTGGTACTCGTTTACGATTAGATGGGCCTGCAAGGAACAAACATGGAAAATTTGGTATGTGCTTGAATGGAAGACCTATGGATAAAAGATATTTGTCTCCTAATAAGAAAAAAGCGCAACTGTAGTCTCCTTGTATAAGCCTATTAATTTTTTGAGGAATTTTAAGTCTTTGTGCAGCAGTAAGGACTTTAGATGAAGACTGATCAGCAAATGTAACGTTATATGGAGGAAGCAGTTGATTCTCATCAACTACACCAAAGCCTGCAGAAATAATCTTAACGTCAACTGCATCGTATCGAAAAGTTTTACGCAGTAGATTAATACCTTGCATAAGCTGTAGATGTTGACGCCCCCGATACAATTCACCAGCCGGAATACGGTATTTTTCGAGTTCACCGAAGTCACGAGTTACACGGTCATCATCCCGCTCATCCCATAACTGCTCTGCTGTGAGCTGATGCCGAGCTGGTAATCCAGTAAAATGAACCTTATCCTTAGTACAAGAGGTAACGATAAGTATCTTACCAGGTGGAGCCTCAAACTCTAAGTCCATACTTTCATTTGCAAGTGTATCCGATAGTAAGCTCAATGTTGTTTCCTATGTTCTTCTTCGTAAATACAATGTCATGATTTAATCAGAAGGAAATTATAATACGTTCTATCGGTATGTACAAGACATTAGCCTCTTTGTACACGGACTTCTAACCTTTTATACAGCTCCGGCAGTTGGTGTGCAATCTTTGTAAGAAGCCCTAATTCTAGTTGTTCTACTGGCATCCTAAAATCTTGTTGTGTAAATTGTATAAGCACATCTGCTTCTGCTTTTGTAAAGTGCTTGGCTGAGTTTTTACCCTCTATTTTAGAAGTTTCTTGCAAAGCATCTAATTCTAACAACATCTCTCGAAGTTGCTCTAGGCTTCGTTCATAATGAGCAGTCTCAATTGCAGCAACTTCTACCAGGGCAAGATGAAGTTCACAAGGATGACAAGCGGTAATAAAGTTCGAGATCCCCCTCTCAATATCCCCATTGGTCTCTTTTAACGACGCCACTAGCAATTTTGGAATATCATTCATTTCTACAGCATTCTGACACACCTGCATAAAAGCGGTTCTTGCTTGCTGGCTACTTTTTAATTGTATCAAGGTAAGGATTTTATCTTGTATTCCACTTACAAAGGTTCCCAATGGCTCATCATTGAGCCGGAAGTCAGCGTGAATATTTTCATGGTCAATACGTTGTAATAGATCAAACGCACGCATTAACGATATTTCATTTGCCATCTTCTCAAGGAGTAAACCATCAAACACATTCTCACGTAACTTGAAAGAGTCCTCAAACAGTCGTCGGATTGCTACTGTAGAACTACCCGCTAGCCGAGGCCGTTCTGACTCTAAATTCTCTGGGTACTTTGATGTCTGCTCCTGGGCTTCAACTATTCTCTCTTTAAGAGACGAAGGAAGTTCAACAGGAAAACGGCCCAAAAAAGTGGCAAAAACGAGTAATGAAAAGGCAAACTCATCTACTTTCATTCCTAACTGTTTCTCCAGTTCAGAGCGTATCTTCTGTCGGTATGAGTTTGCCTCAAACATCATAAAAGGGAAAGCTTCGTGTGAAAGAAGCTCACTACGTAGTTTTTGCTCCGCCCATCCAGTCGCATCGGCAAAATCATATAGGGTATATGCAAGGGAATTAATCGCTTGCGGTATCGGTAAGCCGTCAAAATCATCTACCTTTTCCAATTGCACTGGTGGCATTGTATCAAGTCTTGTTTGTGTCCAGCGTAAAATACGAAAAGGCTTCGCTATATAGAGCCTTGTCATAATATCTAACATATATCCGTCTTTGATGGCCTTAACAACCCCTCTACGTACATCTCGGAGAAGTTGCTTGTTAACTACTTCTCCACGTAACCAAGCTTTTATGGTCTCTTTCCCAGGATCAATAACAAGAGGGGTTTCTTCTGATGGTTGAAAGTCTTTTGTTACTCCATCATTATTTCTATGCAACGACGCGATGATAGGTTGCTGAGGATATTCTGCTGAGGATATGATATCAAAAAAATTGTAGATATGAGTAATATCCTCTGTGTTGTCTTGTACTGTCTCTTTAGTGACAATCGGGCCATACATCTCATAAACTTGAGCAACTCGATTGTCAGCATGATAGACAGCAAGTTCTGACCTCACATGTTGTTGGAGTACGGAGAGTAGATTCTCACCTCGAGTAATGCGCTGTAGAATGTCACGCAAGTAGAGAGTAAAGTAACGTACCTTACCTTTACCAGGAGGCAGAGAACGAAATAAGCGAATAAGAAGTTCTTTGTTAAATGGTGCAAGCACATCACTATGTCGAGCAAGCTCTAGCTCACTACATTTACGAAATGATGAACATGTTTTATTACAAGGTTGCAGATTTTGTCGCTTATATTCACTGAGGTAGAGCCGAGCATACTCAGTGCAGTTTGTCTCATTCAAAAATGACGAGGACAAACCGTATTCATCGGAGAGCCAGAGTTTTTGAACACGGTCATCAATCGTATCCAGAAAAGCAATCCTATCAAGTAATTCCTTTCCCCTAAGAGTTGACTCAAGTGAATTTGGTGTAATTCCAACAACTACATCCCAGCAACCATCTTCCAAGGTGATAAAGTAGTCAAGCAGATCAGTAGCAAATAGGTTGATGGATTGCACCAGATCATCAACAAGCAGAATGGGTCGTTGTCCATGTTCCTCTTGTACTTTTTGAGCAATCTGTTTTAACAGACGGGGAAGGTCTAATCCCTCTAACAAATGATCTCGAAACGCCTTCAAAATGTGGTGTCGTAACGTTTCATATTCAATAAGCACTGGTATTACACTGTTACGAAGAATGTCCGTCAAATCTTCACGACTAAACAATTCTACAAATTGCCCTATATCCTCGGTAGGCTTAGTCATAGACGCGAAACAACGCTCTAAGTTGGTTTGTACTACGTCAATGAGTTGGTAATAAAGCGCATTAATTTGATCATCGGAATTGAGTAATTGCTCAAGCGCAGTAAGTACAAGAAGCTTCGCTAGTGTACGAGGTTTTTGACGAGCTTCTTCCCAGCGTTGAAGGGTAGTGTTCTGAAAGGATTGAGTGTTGTAGAGATGTTGAAGACGTTGGACGAGATGAAATATATCTAGTTCTGTTCTTGTAATGCGTGTCATAATTGCAGCACGTTTAGAGTTGTGCATAGTAGTTTGAGTTTGGAGCCAACGTAGGAGTTCTGATTTGCCAGAACCAGCAGCACCATAAAGCACGAACACGCGATTACCTACCGTAGAATCATCAGGGTTTAACAAATCATATAAGAGGTCATCCTCGGTTAAAGTGATAGGGCGATTAGGACCTCGCTGATTTAATTTCACAGGAAAATGTGTACGTAAAAATTCTGTTGCTCCTGCAAGAAATCGCTGATCGGCAGTAGGAGCAAATATCTTCGAGCCAGTAGGAGCAAGACAGGGTAACATTAGAGACCGAGTATTGTCAGTGTGAAAACTTTTATTTGTAACATTCATAAAACTTCTATCCCTTTTAATCGACGCTGACCAAAATAAGGTCGAGAAGGTGAGTCTTGTTTCGCAGTCAGATGAACACGTTTCTCGCGTACTAGCTGCTCTAACGTAAAAGCGATGGGTAGAGCAATCTCTCCTCTAGCAGTAAGGCAAGGTATCCAAGACTGTAAATGCCCCTCAAAAAATTCTTGGAGTGTTCCTTCTTTTGCTGACCACCTCTGGACAATAGTACTTACTATCTCAGGTTGAAAGAGACAATAGAAACCACTTCCTATTCTGTACCCAACACCCAAGAATTCCATAACTCGCCGCCAAGCCCCTATCTTTTCTTGACTTATACCACCGATTTGTCGGGCTAAGTCTAACTGATTAACCGCTGCGTGCAGATCACTAATCCACACCTGATTGGGAGCGATATAGAGTTGTTCCAACAAGGTAACATATAGAAGATCGAGGAGGGAAAGCTTTGAAGGGATGCGTTCAAGTTGCCGAAACTGATTGAGCAGAAGAACATTAAAAGGCATATTTATCTCTGGAGAATGTATAGTGGAAGCATAACCCTTATCTCCCTCTATAAGTTTGGCAGATTTTAAATAATTTACTGCGTCTTCTATGTTTTTTGTTTGTCCTCTAGGAGAAAGCGTTGTTTGCGGTAAATAAGCCGAGTATAATTGCTCACGGGTCACTAAACCTTCGTTCAAAGTATATCTGTAAATATATCGAAAGAGCGATTCCAGTTCAGGACCATAGACAGTTAGAAAAAGCATTCTTCTTGACATCCCCCTAGCCAATTTGTTTTTAATAATCAGCTCTTGTCTTCATAAGTAGGCTGAGTAAAACTACGAATTGAGCGTGCGACTTCAAGTATTGCTGCCACTTGTTCATCAGTTAGTTGCTGGCAATACATCAGCAGCTCTACGACGTTAGCTCTGTTGAGAACTTGAGGAAGAGCCTCGACGACTTCAGAGGTTGATACAATCGTTACTGCATTTACATCTGCTTTACTTCCGTCAAGAATAATGATAAGCGGTAGGTCTAAAGCAGATGCAATTTTTTGAAGTGTTAAGAAAGTAGGACTAGTTTTTCCATTTTCTATCTTGTTAACTTGACTGCTAGTCACCAACATATCACTTCCTTTTTCTCTAGCACGATCTTCTAATTCTCGCGTACTTAGTTTTTGATGCTCCCGTGCTTCTTTCAAGAAAGTTCCTAGTTGAAATTTCTCCACTTGCGCTTCCGTTTCTTTTAGTGTAACATATCGTTATACTATTTTCAACACTTTGATTAGGAACGAATGATGGATTTTTATGTTAGTTGGTCCCACAGTGATCCACTCTACCAACTCTATGATAAGCAATGTAGCATGCTTATCAGTACGGTAGGAGTAAGCAGTATTTGGCAACTCTCTCGCTTTACTCAGTTACCACGTCAAATTATGCTGGATAGTGGAAGTTACAGTTATGTGGCTAACCAGCAACCTCTACCAACACCGCGAAACGTCTTCAAACGCCAACTCGCCATCCTAGCTGAAAGCGATATACCTGCCATTCTGTGTGCTGTAGACAGACCAATGCTTGAGAAATCTCTGTCCCTCACAGAGAAAAATCGTGCAATTGATAAAACAATTGCAAATGCATGGGAGTTGAAGACGTTAATGGCAGAATACAATAAAAGCGGCACTTCTGACAAGCAAAGAATGCATCCATTAGAGCCTTTAGCCATTGTTCAAGGATATGATACAAGCTCACTTAAATATTGCGCTCGTCAATTGTTTGAAATGAAATATACACGCTTCGGAATAGGGTCCATGGCACACCTGTATAATACAGAAGAGATTGTAAAGCGGGTGAAAGTTGTGCAAGCAGTTGTGGGTTCTTCAGTGCATGTATTTGGGATTAGTGCAATTGAGACAATGAAACACCTAGAGGAACTAGGGGTAACCTCTGTGGACTCTGCCCGACCTATCAAAGCAGCCATATATAATGAAATAATATATAGTGAGCCATACAGACGCTTCGGCATTGAGGGGAGTCATTTCAAACCAGGAGACTCTAAATTTGGACCTGCTAAAATGTTAAGCGAACTTTCTATCGTTTGTCCATGTCCTGTATGTAATAATAGTGTGAATAATGATATTTTGAGACTTGGGATTCGTAAATATTTGCTCTTGCGAGCGGTGCATAACTATTACCACATAAAGAAAATGATCGCGTGAAGTATGATATTGTCGTTTAGACTAATTTGGTGGTATTTGCTGGACCTTGCAAAGCTCGTAAGACGGCACTATTAGCTTTCCTGAGCCTAGAATCGAGCAAGAGAGATTCGTATCAATGATTTATTACCATGTTGGGACTATAACGATGATGTGACCAACATGGTAATAAATCCCTTATGAAAACCTGTATGCATAATTTCAAGCTCATTTGAGCGTCTCCAGTCGGCAAGCGAACAGTGAAATTAGTCTAAATGTCAATATGATACAAAAGAACCGAATTATAAACACTAATGATATGATAAGTCCAAAAAGTAAATCCGTTAAGCACAAAGAAAGCATTGACGCAAAAGAAAGAAAACGATACACTACGGCTTGTTAATAGAGCAAGCAATGCACAAAGGATTATATGTCTTCAGACACCCGGCGTCAGATATCTTCAAAAACCCATAAAATGCTTTGGGGACGTGCTGCCAGTCGTTGTGCCTTTCCTCATTGCCGACGCGAATTGGTCATGGACAGCAATGCCATTGATCAAGCATCTCTTGTTGGACAAGAGTGTCATATTGTCGCGAAGGAAAAAGATGGTCCGAGAGGAAACTCACCTCTTTCACAAAAACAGAGGGATGAATATGAAAATCTTCTTCTCCTCTGCAATATCCATCACAAGCTCATCGACGATCAACCAAACACCTACACCGTAGAAAGCCTTCAGCAGATAAAAGCAGCACATGAGCAATGGGTGCGCGAGTGTCTACAAGGTACTACTTCTCTTTGGAATGTTCCCTATCGTCGTAACCCCTTCTTTATCGGGCGTGATGACGTGCTTGAGTTTCTTCACGACAGGTTGACGACATCAAAAGTGACAGCGTTAACACAAGCGCAAGCTATCAGTGGGTTAGGTGGCATCGGCAAAACCCAGGTTGCTGTTGAATATGCCTACATTTACCGTGATGCGTATCAGGCGGTATGTTGGGTTAAAGCAGAGACACCTGAATCTCTCATATTCGACTATATGAGGCTCGCACGTCTTCTTCACCTACCTCAACAAGACGAACAAGATCAAAACGTCATTGTCGAAGCCGTTAAAGAGTGGTTTGCATTTCATGAGCATTGGCTGCTCATCATGGATAATGCTGACGACTTGGCAATGGTCTTTGACTTCTTACCACGGGGGAACACGGGTCATATCCTTCTAACAACTCGTGCCCAAGCTGTTGGAAGCCTTGCTCAGCATGTTGAGATTGAAAAAATGGGTATGGCAGAAGGAACGCTTCTGTTGCTCCGTAGGGCAGGAATACTTGGAAGAGAGACTCCGCTTGAGCAAGCATTAGAAGAACATTTGTTGGGGGCAGAAACGATTATCATCGAGATGGACTTTCTTCCCCTTGCTATTGATCAGGCAGGAGCTTATATTGAGGAAACAGGCTGTAGTCTCTCTGATTACCTCGATCTCTACCGCTCACGTCGCAAAGCAATGCTCAAGAAACGAGGAAATCATCCCTCGGATCATCCTGACTCAGTTGCAACAACATGGTCCCTTTCCTTCCAGAAAGTCAAACAGTGTAATCGCGCAGCCGCTGATCTTCTCCGTCTCTGTGCGTTCCTTGATGAGGATGCTATTCCCGAAGAAATGATTCAGGGAGGTTCCCCTTACCTCTCTTCGGCACTTTCTGCTGTTACTCATGATCCACTACAATGGAATGCTGCAATTGAAACCTTACGAAAATTTTCTCTGCTTCAACGAAATGCCCATACACACGTTTTGAGTATTCATCGACTGGTACAAGCAGTTCTGAAAGATGAGATGAAACAAGAAATGCAGCGGCGTTGGGCGGAACAAACAGTACACATTGTAAGTGCAGTATTTCCTCACGTAGAGATGGATGAGTGGTCACGCTGTCAGCGTTATATACCTCATGCACAAATGTGTATCCAGTTCATTGAGTCCTACAATTTTCTCTTTGAAGAGGCGGCGAACCTTCTCAATCGCACCGCACAATACTTGCAGGAACACGCTCTGTATACGCTAGCAGAGCCGCTCTATCAACGTGCCCTCACAATTTATGAACAGCAGATAGAACCAGACTATCCCCTGACTGCCATTGGCCTGAATAATCTAGCTGAACTCTACCGAGTTCAGGGAAGATATACACAAGCTGAGCCTCTTTACCATCGAGCATTAGCTATTTGGGAGCAACACCTGGGACCTAAACATCCTGATACAGCAAGTTGCTTAAACAACATTGCTCTTCTTTGTCAGCTTCAAGGAAACTATACAGAAGCCGAGGTACTCTATCAACGTGCTCTCGCGATCCGGGAGCAGCAGTTGGGTCATCATGTGGCGACGGCTCAAAGCTTGAATAATCTCGCGGGATTGTACAACGATCAGGATCGGTCTACAGAAGCAGAACCCTTGTATCAACGCGCTCTCGAAATATGGGAACAGTTGTTAGGAGGAGGCCATCCGAACGTTGCAATTTGTCTGAGTAACTTAGCAGGAATTTATCGAACTCGAAGAGAGTTTTCCAAAGCGGAACAATTGTATCAGAGGGCTTTACAGATAGATGAATACGGATTTGGTCCTGACCATCCAGAAGTGGCAACGGATTTGAATAATCTTTCACTCCTCTATGCTTCACAGAAGAAGTACGTAGAAGCTGAAACTCTTTGTCAAAGGGCATTGACGATTTACCAACAGGCGTTAAGCACTGAGCATTCCTTAGTGGCAAACTGCCTAAATAATTTAGCAGGGTTTGCTGAGGAGCAAGGTAAGTATGAGCAGGCAGAACTGTTGTATCAGCGTGCGCTTACTCTTTGGGATCGTATAGGAGGACCTGAGCACCCAAGTACAATAATTGTTGCTGAGAATTATACAGCTTTGCAACGAAAAAGAGATGCACTCTAAAAACTCTCAAAGCTACAGTTGTAGCAGTTTGACGTTGGAGTCTAGCTTATCAGAGAGGACAGTTGCTATGACTGTTCAGAGAAATACTCATACTGCTTTTTGGCCGCTCTTTATCAAGGAGTGATATTCCAAGCTTCCATTCGCCAGTCATTGCTGGTCTCACCGAGAGCGTGACGGATGATGAGGTGTGCTTCTCCTCCCGATACTCGTCCACGCTCACTTAAAACAGCAGCGAGAGCATCCACAGCAACCCAATGATGGCGAAGAATATCTCTTGCCTGCTTTTGACATGTTCTCTGCATGAGAGAGCGTTGTTCGTCGTTAGGGAACATCTCAAGAGACCAAAGATAAATAAAATCAAAGTCTGCCTTATCACATCCTCGCCACCGCTCATACTTCCATCTACGCTGTTCACAAATCATAGACATCGCATTTGTACCAGCGTACATGATAGTAATAAGTTCTGGATTAGCACTTCCTTTTTGCCATTGAGGACAGTTATTAGCATCCTCAAGAAAGGCATCAAAAGAGCAATACCCTCGATATTCTTTCTCTTGATTTGAGATAATGGAGACATCGGAAATGCATCGCCCGACGACATGACCAACAGCCGCATGACCTGCTTCGTGATAGGCATATCGTATCAGATGCCACGTATTTCGTTTTCTTATCGATGACTGCTCAATGTTCATGCTTTTATCCTATCACATCCATATCTCTATGTGAAACACGAATACAGATGCTCATTACGAGCGTTCTTGCAGAAGAATATATCCGTATTGCAACACCCGGTACACTCCCCATCCATACAAGCGAACTTTCCGACGAAGATGATCAATATGTTTGTCGAGGCACTCCCTCACACCCTTATCTTGAGAACACTCAAACACCTCTTTTGCAAGCTCTTCGTCAGAGAGGAGCGTTTCTCGAAAGAGGGCTTGAAAAATACGATATTCTGTTTTCGTCAGCCGAACACGTCGGTTCCTCTCTAGTACATAGAGAGAGTGTGTTTCCGGTTCAAGCAGAACAAATGGTCTGCTTTTCTCTACGATTTGAATTTGCTCGTTCATACGTTCTCCACGTCTCCTCATGACAATAAGAAAGAGGTTTGCTATGAGCGTGTTGTTCACAGCAAACCTCTTTCTTGTTCTTGGAAGAATACACACTGTCAGCTAGTTCTCTGTTGCCTCGCGACGAGCAGCACGAATGACGCGCCGTACTGACTCGTAAGAGACATCGTAGCTCTTGGCGATCTGGCGGAGCGGTTCCCCTTGCTCGATGCGGTGAAGCACGTTTGCCCATTCCACACGCGGTATCTTGAATTGTGGATGGAGTAAACTTGGACGACGTTGCTTGTCTGGAATGGGACTTGAAATGTCAGGAGATTCGTGTGTAGAATGTGAATGAGCAAATTTTTCTATGACGAGAAGCAGGTGTGAGGGGATCCATCTCAGGAGCGACTGAAGGACCGGAACCCGTCGGTTCCGCCAGAAGACACAGATTAAGGGACGCCGACAAATTAAGCCAGCGTCCCTTAACTTTACTAATTTTCCCTCTTAACTTCCTTTAGCAGCCCTACCAGAGCACCCCGACTAATACCCAATTGCCTGGCTATCCCTCTAACTGACATACCCGACTCTATCAAATCATGCACCTCTTGCAACACAAGCACGATGTCTTGCCGACATCCAAGAGGATGAAAATGAGGTACGATAGAGGCGTGGCCGTGACAGAAAGGTCGGAAACGGGTTGGAGCAGTATGCCCGAAACACAAGCTGACCAGCGGGGCGTCCAGGATCCATGAGTGTCGCCGCCTGAAAGGGATGAGCACGAGAGAGAAACGTGTCGTTTTTCACCTCGCTTCGACCACTTTGAGAGCCAAGGAGGCAGAAATGCATATTGTTCATGAAAGATGCTGTGGACTCGATGTCCACAAAAAGAGTGTAATAGCTTGCATCCTTATCACGCAGACAGATGGCACGGTTCAGAGAGAAGTACGAACCTTTGGAACTATGACCGCCGATGTGCTCGCGCTCTCCGACTGGCTGGAACGATTTCAAGTGAGGCACATTGCCATGGAAAGCACCGGCGTCTTTTGGCAACCCATCTACAACCTTCTTGAAGAGGAGTCACGAACGGTTATGTTGGTGAATGCCCAGCAGATGAAAGCCATCCCGGGTCGCAAGACGGATGTCAAAGAGAGTGAGTGGCTTGCTGATCTCTTGCGTCATGGACTCCTCAAAGCCAGTTTTATTCCCCCTGCCTCCATTGGTGAGCTGCATGAGCTCACTCGTTACCGGAAGACCTTGGTCCAAGAACGGGCGTCGGAGATCAATCGCCTGCAGAAGGCGGCACCTAGTTGCATGCCCAATACCATCGGATTGCACGTCGAGGTGGCAAGCAGAAAGCTGTTTGGGCGGTAGCTCATAGTATCATCGTGATCATCTATCATATGCTGCAAACCAAACAATCCTCTCATGATTTGGGATCGGACTATTTTGAACGCCTTGAAGCTCCACGGTTGGAACGTCACCATATTCGTCAACTCGAGCAATTAGGCTACAATGTCGCTCTCTCTCCCAAAATTGCTTAAAGGTGAGCGTAGGGAGAGATTTTCGAGAGAACCCGTTTTCCTGTGCGTCCGACTGATGCCACATCAACACTCGAGTTTGACTTCGATCCGGGACTCGATGGTAACTGGTCCCTGAGAATGCAGTAAACTTAGCCCTATTGCGGTCAGGCATACCTCTACGGCACGATGATCGACCTCACTTGGTACGCGCATGACCAACCCTTTCCGTACCAGGCGATTGATTGCTTTCGTGGCAGCTGGTGAACTGACACCAAGCATCAGAGCAATTTGTCTAACTGACCGTTGTTTTGACAGTGAAAGTAACAGCAACAATTCATGTTGTCGCGGCGTAATGGTTATATTGATGCTAGTGGTTGCATGTACAGCCATGAGTACTCACCTCTTTACAAGCACTCTATTCAATGTCACACAAGGAACTGCTTATATATTCTCTTTTGCGCCGTCTTCCTTCGGCACCACGACGAGCACCACGAGACCAGCTACAACACACAGAAGTGCGGTAAGAACAAGAGCCACAGGGGTAGAATAGGCAATAATAGGTCCCGAGATAGCTGCTCCTAAAGGCATACCGACAGCATTCAAGCTCAGGGAAATGGAGAGAGCACGTCCCATCCATGCTGCCGGAGTGCGACGCTGTCGTAGGGAACTGACACTTACACTAATCGGTCCTCCATGAAGACCGATGACCACAATACCAACAAACAACACGACAAGAGTATTCGCCAGGATGACGATCACCGTTCCGAGGGCAAATAAGAGCATTCCTACTGTGATAGCTACCCTTTCTTTCTTCTCTGTCCCGATAAATCCCATGAGGAAGACGGAGAGAATAGATGCCACCCCCATGACTGCCCATGCAGCTCCAACGATAAATGTGTTATTGCCAAAGCGTGCTAAAATCAGAACGGGTAAACCAATAACAAAGATGCCATATCCTGTATTTCCTGCAAGAAATGTCAGCACTAATCCACGTAACGTTTGATGTTTGAAGACGTAGACCACGGCGTGCAATGAGTCACGCACCACCGTTCCTATCTGTCCTGAGGTCTTAGGGGGTATTTCTTTCATCCCAATTAAGGTAATGGATGCTAGACCGAACATCAGTGCAATAATAAGAAGTGTATTCTGTCCACCTAACAAGCCGACAAAGATACCTGATAGGGATGGTCCGATAACATTAGCTAGTTCTTCTTCTCCGCTATCGATGGCGTTCGCACGGTCCCATAAATGCTGAGGAACAATTGTCGGCAAGAGCGCCCTGGTTCCCGTGGAACTGAGCGGACGGGTCAATGAACCTAAGGTGACCAGCGGCAAGAGGAACCAGGGAGTCAAAACGCCACTCAGAGAGAGCCAGATCATCAGGCCCAGTAAGAGTCCGGCGAAAGCATAATCGAAGAGAATTAATTTGGTTCTCCCGATGCGATCCAGTAATACACCGGCCACCGGACTCACGAACAGCCCTGGCGCACTCGCCAACAAAATAGTCAATCCAGCAAGCTGTGGTGAACGAAATTTTTCCAGAATAAAGAGCACCAACGCACCTTGAAGCATGGCATTTGCCAGACGCGCGAGCAACGAAACCAGGGTAAGCCTGGGAAATTCAGCGACGCTCAAGAGCTGCCGATAACTGACAGTTGCCATTCCTTTGCTCATTCTATACATCCTTTTCTACTCTCTATCTTCTTTTCCATTCACACGGTCAAGTGGCACGACAACCAATTGCTCATTTTTGTTCGGCTCAGAATGCATCTTTCTCGGCCAGGAAACCATGATGGCTGCAGTAATAACTAGCAGCCCACCGAAGAGCTGATGGATGCCAAATGGATCTCTCATCACGACGACGCCTAGCAATGCCCCAACCAACGGTTCCAGGTTCAAGTAGACACCAGCACGGGATGCTCCGACTACCTGGATCGCCCAATTCCATAAGGCGAAAGTTATGACGGTACATAGGAGACCTAGTGCTAGCAATGCTAACCAGACGGAGACCGAAACATGCACATGCGGAGGACCATCCCACCATAACGATATTGGTATCAGAAAGAGTGTTCCGCTGAGTAGTGTATAGGCGGTAATATCAAATGCAGCATAACTACGTGCCAAATAGGTGTTAATCAGTGTCCATCCAACGACTGCCAGGACGGAGAGAAACACGAATCCATCTCCCACCCACTGAGTACCTGCTCCTGGCCACCACACCAGCAAAATTAACCCGAGCAGCGAAAGGGCCGCAGCACTCCAATTCCACAAGGTGAAGCGTTCTCGCAAAAAACAAATCGCAGCCAACGCAATAAGAGGCGGGACAGTTCCTATAATCAATGCTGCGCTCGTCACATTGGTCAGGGACAAGCCGGTAAACTGCAAGAGAAAGGTGACGGGCACCGTCAAAAAACCAGAGAGCAGAAAGAGAGGAATATCGCGGACTCGCACTACCCTTTTACATCTGGCAAGGAGGATGAGAAAGACGAATGCGGCTAGCAAGAAACGGTAGAGGAGTACCTGCGAGACAGGCAATTCAGTCAGCGCCATTTTCGCGAACAGAAAGGTCGCCCCCCATAAACTGCAGGCGACAGTCAATGCTAGAGTAGCCCACAGGCGTCTCGCTTGACTACTTCCCGTGCTCATGCACATTTCCTCTGTCATCAGTCACATTGGCAGCAACTGTCATCAATTTAGAACATAATAGGCGCAAAGCAGAGCTATCGAGTTGGGTGGCATACGGACGTACCGCAGTGGGTTGAGGCCAATCTCTTTCCTGCAAGCTCAGTCCCAGGCGTGATACATAGACCCGTTGGGTTCTTTGGAAAAGTTCCTCAACTTGATCAACTTGATCGATGGCGGCTACCAGGAAGTGCAGGTGAGTTATACCATGCCCCAGTAGATCTCGTTTCATGCCTCTTGCTTTCTCTGTAGTCGCGCAAATTAAACCAACTGAAGTCCCAGAAGGTAGAGACATGAGATCCCGTAACGTCTGTCCATAAGAGATGGAGACCGAGAGTCCGAGGAGCTGTTGCTGTGCACCCACCATCTCATGGAGCTCCACGAAATGATAGAGCGTGGTCGCAACCACGTCAAACTGCGAAAAAAATGCAGCGGTCTGCTGTGCGACGTCAGCCAACTCCATAATTTCTGGCCGCACACCAATATGCTGCTCAATGGTTGCAGCATAATAGAGCAGGTCTGGTGTGTTACATTCCACTAAGAGTACGCGAACACTGGGGGGAACCGCAGCAAATTGCAGGGCACGTGCATGCATAGCTTGTGAAAAAATAGTGGCTGGAATACCGAGTGCTTGAGCTTGGTAGAGCGTGATATCTATCAAGCTCAACAGCTCTTCCTGCCGTTCACTCAGACGAGGTGGATTTCGCGCCACGTATGTGCCACGCCCCCGTTCCGTTTCCACATATCCTTCTTGCCCTAGCACCTGATAAGCGACGCGAACCGTGTGGTAATTGACCTTCAATACTGCGGCCATCTCACGCACCGGCGGAAGGCGATATCCACCTCCCCACAGGCCTAGAGCAATCGTGTATTTAATTTGCTCAACAATCTGGGCCTGTATTGTTAATGGATCAGATGAACGAATAGAAATGCTTACCATGCTCACTTCTCCTTGATCTAATGATCTAGATCACTAGATCAAATATGCCATTACCTCTGACAAAAGTCAAGACGGTTTCTATTCAATACATGAATTGCCCTCCATCGACCAGAAGTTTCTGCCCATTGATATACCTTGCCTCATGAGAAAGCAGAAAGCTCACGACATCGGCAATTTCCTCTGGAGTTCCGATGCGCCGTAAAGGGATCGTCCGCTCTTTCGCAGACACATTTTCCGGGTTTTCGAGATGATACCGCCTGTGCTGGCTACTTGGGACATCTGTTCGGAAAGCAAACCTCTCAAGATCACTTGACACTACTGCTTGCAAAGGAGCAAGAGATGAGCATACAATCGATATATATTGCAATTATCTCGGATCGCGGAAACCCGATCGAATCGGAAAAGGAGAAGCTGAATTCGTGTCTTGTATTCTCATCCAAATGAGGCGATTGATCTCCTCTTGCTTTCACCTGCTCCAACGGCTCATCCTCAAATGGACGAAGCCCTTTCATACCTCACTTTTGCTTGGAACGGTAATGGATCTTACTCGAGGGAAACCTGAACTGGTTGCAGAGAACGCCCTCTTACAGCAACAACTCATTATCCTACGACGACAGATCAAACGACCAAGATATACGAGAACGGATCGACTCCTGCTGATCCTGCTGGCAAGGGCAGTGCGGGCATGGAGGCAAGCTCTCGTTATCGTTCAGCCTGAGACGCTTCTCAGGTGACGCGATCTCCTACCGATCCTTGGGTTGCGCAACAGCTGCGCGAAGCGACTCCGTATGGACACACACCAACCTATCTGATTCGGGATAATGATAGGAAATTTGGCCAGAATTTCGCACGAGTGGCGACAACGAGTGGCATCAAGGTGCTTCGAACTCCGTATCTAACGCCGCGGGCGAATGCCATCTGTGAACACTTTTTAGGGAGCGTGAGGCGAGAATGTCTGGATCATTTCCTGACCCTCCATGAGAAACAGCTCCACCGCCTCCTCAAGGCTTATGTCCTGTACTTCAACCAAGCTCGACCACACCAGGGCAGCAAGCAGCAGCTTCCAGAGCCTCCTGTGCCGGCTCTTGCTCTCCAGAACCAGAATGACAAGGTCATCTCAGTTGCCATTTTAGGAGGGTTGCATCATGACTATCGAAGGGCAGCATAAGCGCTGAAAAGCGTGTTCAGCCGTGGATGAGAGAGGAAAATTCGGTGGAGCAACGTGATGGTGCAGGGTCGTCTCGTATTTGCCTGGTCATCGAGGCATTATCATGCATGTTCGCTATGGACGGGAAGAGCTGTTCTCGATTAACCGCGCAGCTCTATTTATTTCACAAACGCAAAGTGAGGGGAGAGGAATTCGTACTAATGTAAACGGCTCTTTTGCGAACGGATGTACCAAGTAGCCAGCACAGGGATCGGTGCCTGTTGGTTACAAGTAGTCGGCATCATCGACTGACTCCTTTGATGAGGGAGCTAGCCTCCTCTGGAGTCAGTTTACCCTACTTTTTGAGCGTTAGGAAACGCCCTCTCGCTCCGTCTGACGAGCAAGAACCAGATCGATCATCTTCTCATGTATCCAGAGGAGAATTGCCTCCTTGTTCCAGAAGTCGAAAGGCTCATCCGCCGATCGTGCCCGGAGCCTCAGTTGTGCCCGGAGCCTGAGTACGACCTCGCGCCACCTTCCTGACCGCCTTGACCATGTTCACGTAGCCAGTGCATCGGCACAGGTTGCCAGCCAGAGCCTCACGCACCTCCGCGTCGGTCGGATTGGCATTCGTCGTCAACAAGGCGCGTGCGGCGAACAGATGACCAGGGAGGCAGAATCCGCACTGAAAGCCATCTTCACTCCAGAAGGCATCCTGTATTGGATCCAGCCCCTCCCCTGTGGCGAAGCCCTCCACTGTGGTGATGTCGGCCCCATCGGCGCTCGCTGCTAGCATCAGGCAGGACTTCACGATGCGTCCATTTACCATGACCGTGCAGGCACCACAATCGCCGTTGAGGCAGCCGACATGCGTGCCTTTGAGCCCGAGTTGGCCTCGTATAACCTCCACCAACAGCTGTCGATCTTCACAGCGCACCTCGCGCATGACTCGATTGACCCGAAGCCTGATCGAGCGACTTGGGACAGAATCTTGATCATCGATATACCGTTGATTTATCTCGTTCACTGTTGCTCCTGCTTCTGCGTGTAATACGTGCAGACGGATATACTAATTGTTCCTGTTGATTTATCTCATTCACTGTTGCTCCAACTCCTGCAGTCCTTCGAGAGCTCGACGCGCCACAACGCCCGACACGTGGTGTCGGTATTCTCCAGGGGCCAGCACGTCCTGCCACGGTTCTGTCACCCTCGCCCGAACAAAGACTTCAATCTCGCCCAACATCACCTTGCCCTCTGAGTCCAGAAGAGGACCTAGATCAATCCGCAACGGCCGTCTCTGTACCCCGCCCAACGTGACACTAGCGTCACGAGCGGTGGCGTCAACCAGCGCCACTGCAGTAGCGATGGGCCAGCTGCTCTCACCGAGCTTCAACTTGCAGTACCCGACTCTAAGCCTTCTACGCGGCACGACTATGCTCGTAAGAATCTCATCCGGTCGAACTGCAGACCGGAACGCGTCAAGAAAGAAATCCTGCGCGTCGATATCGCGCGTCCCGTTCGAACCTTCTACTCGCATCCGAGCATTCACGGCCACGAGACATGCGGGAATGTCTGACGCTGGATTGGCGAAGCACGCTGAGCCGCCTATGGTGCCTTGGTTTCGTATCTGTTCACCCCCGGTGATGCCTGCGGCCACATGCGGAAACAACGAGAGAACCTTACGGAGCGGCTCCGACCTCAGCAGGTCTGTATAGGTCACCCTGGCACCCAGCTCGACATGACCCTGATGTACCGAGATGGCGTCCAAGCCGAGCCCGCGCGGGTCGACGACATGAGTGACCGTGACCTCAGCACGGGTCATCCTGGGGATCAGCATGGTTCCGCCTCCGACAACTGCCGCATCGGCAGCGTACTCTGATAACAGCTCCACCGCATCGGCCAGGCGGGAAGGACTGTGGTAGGTCAGCCGGGTGCGGATCATTTCTTACCTCCTGAGAGGATCGTGCGCAGAAGCCTGGGCGGACTGAGGGGCATGTTATTCACGGCCACCCCGAGCGGGCTCAGGGCATCGTTCACGGCATTGGCAATGCAGGCGACCGCACCGCCGACACCACTCTCTCCAGCGCCCTTCGTTCCAAGCGTCGTGTAGGGCGACGGCGTCACCTGATGAGCAACCTGGATCGTCGGCAGATCCGGGGCTCGCGGAAGCAGGTATTCCTTGAAGGTTCGCGCCTCCGGTCGGCCCTCAAGGTCGTAGGGCACTTCCTCCCACAGTGCACCGCCGATACCCATAGCGATCCCTCCGAACAACTGGCTATCCACGAAAGTGGGGCTGATGATAGTGCCGCAATCGCCGACGGCGGCGTAATCGATCACGCTGACCACCCCTGTCTCTCGGTCGATCTCGACAACAGCCACATGCGCCGAGTATGGGAAGGTGGGATACGCGGACATCCGGCCTTGGGCATTAGGAACGAAGTAGAAGTTGGTCGGCCCGTCCGTGCGCGTAGACTCCATTTGCGCCTCATTGATGCCCGGAATTGCAAAGGCCCGTCGGAATATCTGGTCAGCCACCGACTCGAAGCTCAGTCGCCGGTCCTGCGCTCCTTTGACGCTGATGTATCCATCGCTGAACACCAGGTCCCCTGGATTCACCTCTAGCAGCACACCGGCAGCAGCGGCCATCCGGACCTTTACGTCCCGGGCGGCCAAGAGCGCGGCCCCACCTCCCGTCATTAAGCTGCGACTGCTGAAGTTCCCGAATCCGTATGGGCAGAGGTCGGTGTCTCCCTCGACAACGTAGATTCGGTCGATCGGCAGTCCGAACTCCTCCGCAACGACCTTTGCAATGCTGGTCTCATTTCCCGTTCCTGGGCTCGTTACACCAGTGAGGATTGTCACCGTCCCCGAAGGGTTTACCCGGACCGTCGACGTGTCGAATCCTCGAACAAAGCTCCCCGCGAAATCACCGCCCTCAGGCGTCAACTCGAACGCAACGCCAACTCCCATGAGCCGACCTGAGCGACGAGCTAACTCCTGCTCGCGACGTCGGTCCTCGTACCTGCTCAGAGAGAGCACCTTGTCAAGCGCGCCAGCATAGTTCCCACTGTCGAGGTGCTTCGCAACCGTCCAGTAGGGGAACTGGTCCGACGGGATGAAGTTCCGCCGACGAACGTCAGCCGGGTCTAGAGACAACCTCAGGGCGACGAGGTCGACCAATCGCTCGAGCGCCAGGGCTGCCGACTCCTTGCCATAGCCGCGAGCACCGTTCCACGGCGCTTTGTTAGTCACAACGGCCAGCGACTCAATGTCGTAGTGATCCACCTTGTAGGGGCCGGGAAATGACATTCCTGCCGGATACGTCATACTCCAACCACCCCACGTGGCGAGTGCACCGATATTACCAATAATTCGATCTCGGATGGCAAGTATCCGCCCGTCGTTGTCAAAGGCGACAGCGAAGCGATGCACAAACTCTCGGGCACCGACCAAAAGGGACTCGGCCCGAGTCTCGAGCCATTTCACGGGTGCTCCTGCAGCCTTGCCCAGGAGGCACACAAGCGGTTCTTCCTGGTAGCCATTGAACTTGTGACCGAAGCCGCCCCCTACCCGTGGCGCTATCACTCGTATCTGGGATTCAGGTAGGTTCAGGATGGTTGCCAGCTCAGTCCGGAGCGGATGAGGATTCTGGGTCGAGCCGTAGAAGGTCAGCCGCCCATTCCATTCCCAGTGCGCGATATACCCGCGCGTCTCCATCGGTGCCGTCTGGTATCGCTGAATCCGTATTTCATCTTCGATCACATGAGGAGCTTCTGCCAGTACCGCCGCAGCATCTCCCTCCACAAAGGTGAATCTTGCAAGGACGTTGTCCCCCCACTCCTCGAAGATGAGGGATGCACCATCTGCGAGGGCATCGTCAGCGTCTACGACAACCGGGAGTTGCTCATACTCAACGGTGATTGAGTCGAGCGCGGCCTCCGCATCGTTGAGCGATTCGGCAGCGACCGCAGCCACCGGCTCGCCCACATAGCGCACCTTGTCCACGGCTAGGCAGCGGAACTCGGCGGTCTTCCCACCGACAAGTGAGGGCTCGAAGAAGTGGGGAATAGGCCCTGCCATAGAAAGTGCTTCCTCGCCCGTGAGCACTGCACGGACACCGTGGCATTCCCGAGCTCGACTGGCATCCACCTTGATTATTCGAGCGTGCGCAAACGGACTGCGAAGGACAGCAGCGTGGAGCAGACCGGGCAGATCGATATCGTCCAGATAGCCTCCCCGGCCGGTCAATACAAGGTCACCATCCTTCCGGCGCACCTCATCCTCATGTTTGGATGGCCCAACGTCATCGGCGGTCACTTGTTTCATAGTACTTCTCCTAATCGCGAAGTTACCAATTGACTTCGGTCCTTCAGAACTGAACACGCTTCCGATTAATGCTAGCAGCTTTCACGCATCCTGTCAACGTATCGTATCCAGGTCTCACATGAGACGATACAGCGTGTGATTTGTGCTGCTTGGAAGCAGAGAACCGCTCAATGAGACGGTTACGCTCACCTTGCTCGATCGTCCTAGATTGAAGGCAAGCACCTTGCTCTACTGCTCCTCTTTCGCACCAAAGGTCAAAATGCGGGTCGGCCTCACTTTGTACAGCACCCGCACTTCCCCTTTCGGGTCGCGCAAAGGATACGGGGTGACGCCAAGATACTTTTTGGCGAGCGCATTGACATTCTCGGTGGCCAGATGACCCTTCTGTGGATCATCCTCGTCAATGATCTGCTCCACGGTCCCATAGATGGAGATCCAATGGTAGGAATTCTCCGGGTTCACCAGCAGCAATGTGACATACGGTCTCGCCCGTATATTCTGATCTTTGAGCCGTCCCCTGACTGAGTTCAAGTTAATATACGTGCCGTCATGGTTGCACCAGTTCGGCGTGAGCTGCGGATGGCCATTAGCACCGATTGTGGCAACCGATGCCGTTACCGGTTTTTCCAGCAAGGTTCGGTAAAATGTGTGAAGGTCGTTGAGACTGCTTGCTTCCTTGCGCGTGCCGACGGTGAAAGCGTTCTCGTTGCCTGGCAGGATCATCTCATCGATGTGTAAAGACATGTTCATCACTTCCTTGGATTCTAGAAATTGACAGCATTAAATCCCTTGAGGCCGAGCATCGCACGGGCTTCATCTGGCGTCGCGATCTCCCGCTCGAACTCATTGGCCAGTCGCACCACCTTCTCAACGAGCTGTACGTTGGTCGCCAGGACGCCACGTCGCACGAAAATGTTGTCCTCCAACCCAACACGTACGTGTCCGCCCATCATGATCGCCATCGCTGCCAGATTGAACTCTGCCGGATAGCCGACGCCAATGACCGACCAGCGATAGTTCTCTGGCCCAAACAGGCGGTCGGCTGTCCCCTTCATCACGAGCAAGTCTTCCGGTGTTGCCGCCAGGGCTCCCAGCACGCCAAGTACGAACTGGATCCAGTGCGGTGCCTTGACGATGCCGGACCGTTCCAGGAAGCGCAGATTATAGAGGTGACCGACATCATAGGCCTCGAACTCCGGTCGCGTATTGTTCGCCTGCATGGTTTCGGCGAAGACCTCCATATCACCAAAGGTATTGCGAAAGATAAAGTCTTTGGTCCCCTCGACGTACGCTTGTTCCCAATCGAAGTGGTAGCCTTCGGGTTTGAAGTGACGAGCCACTGGATGCATAGAGAAGTTGATCGACCCCAGGTTAAAGGAGGCCAGTTCCGGCTGATAGCGCGGGACGACCCGCAGACGTTCTTGTGGTGTCATGCCCATGCCACCCCCGGTGGTGAGGCCCACGATGACGTTGCTCTCCGCCTTGATGCGGTGAACGACCTCCCCAAAGAGTTCTGGGTCGGAAGTGGGGTGACCATCCTGAGGATCACGTACGTGGATATGAACGGCAGTGGCACCTGCCTTCGCACAGGCGATGGCGTCGGCGGCAATGGCCTCGGGCGTATAGGGTAGGTACTTAGTCTGTGTCGGGACAGTGATCGCCCCGGTCAACGCTGCAGTGATAATCAGTTTGTCCATAGAGAAAGACCTCCTCGTGGTGATCCCGTATTACAGTCCGAAGTACACCTAACTCGGGGCCTTATGGCCTTTCAGTAGCTTTTTGACGAGAAGATATAACAGAATTCTCTCAGAAGGCCTGTGGAGTAAGCGGATTCACCAGCCGCTGCTGCGTAACAGTCACATGAGATGAAGTCTTCATGAGCCTGGCCGTCGGTCGTGGATCGTACTGCCTCAGCCCGTTCGTACGCACCCTTTCAGTTGGGGCGGTGACCTGCAAGCGCCTTGGTCACGGCCTCCGCAGCGGCACCGAGGTGCTCTCGGTAGTCTTCGATAGTAGCCACCGTCAAGCCCGGCGGCAGATCGTACAGGGAGAGCATAAGGACGACTGTGCCCGCGGGGTCGAACACTGGTGCCGCGATCGACCGTGGGTCATACGTCTGCGCCGCATCGGGATACGCGGCTCCGAATTGCGGACCGAGCTGGTCGATCAACTCCAGGAGCCGACGGCTAGACTCTAGGGTCGGCCCCTCCGTCATGATGCGAGCGAGTAACACGTCGAACTCGTTGAACGGGGGGCTGTTGCGAGTCAGCAAGCCACGTCGGCGCACGAGCTCGAGGGCCTGCTGGTATCTCGCCCGAGCATCGGCGTCCAACGGTGTCGGCGAGCGATTGAACCAAGCCTCGACGGCCTCCGGCTCGGACCACGCCATGAAGAGCATACCCATCGGCGGCACAAACGGTATGTGCACGCCCAGCGCAGGTTGTATCTTGGCTCGAGGAGTAATGGCGCTAGCGAGCGTCACGAGGTCGTCGCCCACAACGACGTGCGCCACGCATAGCAGGTCGAGATCGGTTGCGAGTCGTTCCATGGGCCTGCGGGCGAGATCGGCGATCTGGGTATACTGCACGAGGTCAGGTTCGGGGGCCGCCACCAACCAATGGGGTGAGAACCGACCGTAACCGCCCCGGAAGAACACCAGCGGAAGGGAGCCCTTTTCCACTGCGAGATCGCGGACCCGGCCGATGACGAAGTAGTGGTCTCCCTCCTCGTGAATCGTCTCAAGGTCGCAGTCGATCCAGGCTACGACGTTCTCGAAGATCGGTGCTCCCGAACTGGCCGGACGCCAGGCGATGCCTCGGAACTTGTCTGCTGTCTTCGTGGCGAACAACTGGCAGAGCTTCTGCTGATCTGCACCGAGCACGTTGACGCAGAACGCCTTGGCGGAGCGGATTCTTGGAAAGCTGGTCGAGCTCTTGTCTGGCAGGAACGCGACGAGCGGCGGTTGCAGCGAGACGGACGTGAACGAACCCACCGTCATGCCGACCGGGGTACCATCGGTATCGATCGCCGTCACTATGGTCACGCCGATCGGGTAATGACCGAGCACATGACGGAAGGCCTGAGTATCGAACTGGGTGAACGTCGATGTGTCCATGATTAGGGACCTCCTTATCACTTCTCGGATTGATGAGAGGATGTCAGAAACACCTCACATGACAAACGATGAGAAACATCCTCACCTACACTCGTTAGCAACGACCGACACCTCCTTGCGCATGGATGAAATGTACGTGAAGGTCATGCACAGCCGACGCACAGGCAGTATTCTCTGCTATGCCGGACCAGTTCGTTCTTCGATCAGCTTGGTGAAGAGCCGCACGGATCGCCTTGCGCAGAGTGGAGCACCGCTTCTTTCTCTGCCTTTTCATCTGCCGACTCCAAGAGCTGCATTCGCGAGCGAACAGAGACAGTCATCTGGTCGATCGCTGCCAGACGGTCTTTTGGCTCGCAAGAGACGCTGGATGCCTTGGCAGCGGCAAGACGAGGCAGAAGCATTATTGGTGAAATAGGGGATAGTACGTGACGCCCACCAGGGGCGTCACGTACTATCCCTCAAGGGCAAAGCCGATCACCAGGGTGACCTGGTACTCAATACTGCCTCCGTCGATTCGCCCTCGTTGCTCCTTTATCTCGAACCACTGCACATTTCGGATCGTCTTCTGTGCACGCGCTACGGCATGTTTCACTGCATCATCAAAGCCTACGCTTGAGGTTCCTACCAATTCTGTTTTCCGATAGATTTTGGCTTCATGAGTTGACATGTGCATGTCCTCCTTTGTAACTCGCTCTGCTCAACACACTAGTACATCATGGCTGAAGAGAGTCCACGATCTCCGTCTTGCGGTAAATATTGTTGCCGACAACCCATCCGTTAACTGCCTTGCCCGGAGACCTCTGTCTCAGTCTTGATACTGCTGTCGCTCCAATCCACATGGGCCTTGACCCTTTTCTTTTCTTCGTCGATCCAACCGTGAGGCTTAGCTTTGGCAATCATCTCATCCAAGCCAGACTGCCATGCACGCTCCCCCTCAAGCTCAGGCCAGTTTCGCAGAGCCCTTTCTTCGACCCAAGCTGTCTCTCTGTCCTCCAAAACTGCGATTTCGCGTAAAGCTTGCCGGACCTCCTCAAGCTTCAGCCTCGGACTTTCGATGCGCACCGAGAAGTGCCGAAAATCCTCAGGCTCATCAAGGCGGACTTGAAGAGACTCATCTACGCAAATAATCATGGCACCAACTCCGCTGTTCTAGCTGCGAGGGTTTATCCTGTTCTCGCTCTGACCAGCACATAAAGACACACAAACGGCTACTGGGATCGCACGACGCGGTTGCGCAGGACTCCTATCCCTTCGACTTCGAGTTCAACAACATCTCCGGGCCGAATCCAGCGATCGAGCTCCAGCCCACACCCGCGCCCCACCGTCCCACTACCGAGCACATCTCCCGGCATTAATGTCTGTTCCTTGGACAGGTGGGCGATGATCTGCGAAAAGTCGAAGCGCATCGATCCCTGCGTGCCCGACGACCAAACCTCTCCGTTGACGCGTGCTTGCATTGGTGCGGCGTAGATGTCGATCTGGTCAGGCGTCACCAGGTAAGGGCCGATCGAGGTGGCGAAGTCCTTCCCCAGGCCCGGTCCCAGGCCCACCTTCATCTCCCTGAACTGGATGTCGCGCGCGCTCCAGTCGTTGAAAATCGTGTACCCGGCGATGTATGCGTGGGCGTCTTCTTCCCCAACCTTTCGCCCCCGCTTGCCGATGACCGCGCACAGCTCCAGCTCGTAGTCGAGCTTTTCGGTGTAATCGGGCCAGAGGATGTCGTCATCGGGTCCAAACACCGTGTCAGGGTTGCCCTTGTAGTAGACTGGTATCTCGTACCACTCCTTCGGTATCTCACGGTCTTTAAAGCTTCCCTTGACGTGCTCCTCGACCACCATGAAGTCGCGCACTGAGTTGGGGCGGGGAAGCGGTGCCCGGAGGCGGACCTCGCCCAATGGGAAGCGCAGCGTCCCGTGCTCCTGTGCGAACTGCAGGGCCTCGCGCGCCGCCTCCATGCCCCGCTCCTCTCGGCGGAGCAGTCCCAGCATTGAGGCAGGCACGAGGACAGCAGCGAGTGACGCCGGGTCCGGTTCACCTTCCGCTTCGAGCTTCGCCTGGCAGGCGGCGTTGAGGTCTTTGACTTCTCCGTCTACCAGCGCGCCGAGGCGGTCCACCGGTCCAAAGGCAGTATTCACTGAATAGGTAACCAGCTTCATGCAAACTCCTTTGCCCTAGACGAAGGCCACGGGACGGCACCAGCCACCGCTCGCGCCCTGTACTTTGATCGGGAAGCAGGCAACCTTGAAGTCGGTGGGGTGCGGGATCTTATCTAAGTTAACGAGCTTCTCAATCTGGCAGTACTCCCGCTCTATCCCCGCGAAATGGGCCTCCCAGATCACCCGGCCGTCTCCGGTCTCGTGGAACTCCTTCGCCATATCTTCGAACTTCCGGTCAAACCCGTACATGTCTACACCAATCACCTTGATCCCCCGCTCAACGAGCCACAGGGTGGATTCGTGGGTCATCCCCGGCTGCTCGAAGTACTCGGTGGTACCCAGGTACTTATCGCGACCACTCATGATCATGACGATGTCGAAGGGCTTCAGGGAGTAATCTATCTTCTGAAGCGCTTCTTCGAGGTCTCCGACACTGATCTTCTCCCCCGGCCCCTTGTGGCGCAGGTCCAGCACCACTCCGTCCGAGAAGAACCACTCCAGTGGTACCTCCTCTATGGTTTTGGCGCGCCTGCCCTCGGACTCCGGCGCGTAGTGCCAGGGGGCGTCGACGTGCGTACCAGCGTGAGTGATGGCCGTCACTTCCTCGAACGCAGCACCCTTCCCCTTGGAATATACAAGGTCCTCTTCGGTCGCTCCGAACGTTGACTTTATCCAGTCTAGGCCCTCGCCCTCGTGCGTAAGATAATGGATCTTGGGCTTCCACGGCTCGTGTGGAGCGTCGGGGATGATCCCGACGCTTAGGTCAATCATGCGTGTGAACGAGATATTTTGTGCCTGAGATGCATGTTCAGTTTCGCTCATCGCTCCTCCTTAGTCCCGTGATCGGGTAAAAAGGTCATCCATGGGATAATGGGGTTCCCACGGCTCAGGAGCCCCATACCCCATCATGCTGCCCCTAGCCTACGGGCTGTGCGACACCTTTCGGTGGTTCGGAGTACTCCATCCCGAACGCCGGCATAACCTTCGTGGTGAAGGTCTCGAGCTGACGTAGACCCTCGTCGCGAGGAATGAGCCCCCAGTGGAAGAGCCATATAAAGTAGTCAAGGGGGACACGGTTGAGTATTTTCTCTATTTGCCGTTTGACGTCGTCGACGGAGCCGGCCACCAGGACGCCACTGTTCATCAGACGATCGGCGATGTGCTCGTTCGGCTTCGGAACCGGTCCTTCCTCGCCGGGAAGCCGCGTCCCTTCCATAAAGCCGAAAGGCCCGTACCATCCATTCCACACTGGCCCTTCGTACTTTTCCGCCTTCTCGTAGATTTCGGACTTGTCGTCTACGAAGTGGAACGTCCGGCAAAGGCCGATGTCCTGACCAAACGGCACCTGCCGCCCTACGGAGGCCGCGCCTTCCTGGTACTTGCGGGCAAGGTTCTCAACACCTTCCATGGGACCCCACAGAATCGTTGGCGCAACATTCTCCGCACCGCACCAAAGAAGCGTCCTCTCGCTTACCCCGAAGGCCTGGAAGAGCTTCGGGTGAGGTTGTGTGTACGGTTTGGGAACGACACTTACGCCGCGCACCGTTCCGTCCGCGTCTACCTCACCGGGCGTGCCATATGGAAGAGTAGTCGTTTGCGTCGGCGGCCAATTCTTGATTCCTTCCTCATAAGGGTATGGAACCTCGTAAGTCGCACCCTTGTATCGGAGTAGTTCCTGGGTCCAAGCCGCCTTTATGATCTGGAAGTGCTCCTCGAAGAGCTGGCGATTCCGTTCATCGGCTTCGGATTTGTCCGATGCGGTTGCTACCGCGTTGTATTTCTGGCCTAAGACGTTCTGCCAGCGTGCCTGGTAGCCTCGCGCAAAACCAGCAAAGAATCTGCCGTTCAGCATGTGATCCACCATGGCGCATTCTTCTGCAATGCGGATCGGATCATTGGGCGGCAACACAATTCCGAGCTGACCGTGGTTAAGGCGCTTAGTAAAAGTGCCGAGGTATGCGTTGAGCAGCAACGGTGCAGGTGAGATCTCCAATCCCTCAGAGTGGAAGTGATGCTCAGTGTGAGTAATGCCCCAGTAACCGAGATCGTCCGCCGCCTTGACGAGCTCCACGAGGCCTTCAAGCATGTTGTGGTACGCTTCCGGATCGCGCCCGATGGGACGCTTCCTCAGCATCTCCTCCGTATTACCCACGGTTGGGTAGACTTGCAAGATCACCTTCGGCATTGTCGCCTCCTTCTTTTCCAAATCGTCCTGCCAAACAGGGTTGTAGCTGCCCTTCTACTAACTAATGGTGCTAGTTGGTTTTTTGAGCACATTCTTAAACAGCAGATTCTGTTCAGTGGAGTTTACTCTAGCCCCATTTGGGCATGCTTTGTGACAAAACTAGCACCATTGGTTATCTAAAGTAAAGCGTTAAAAGAACGTTAACAAAATATAATAGGTGACCAGCGCCCAAACTCCTTGAGGTCTATGATTTCTCCATTGACTTCATATTAGGTCATCCCGAATGTTGACTTTGGTTGACCTAGCCGCTCGGACTTTAACAACACTAATGATACCGGAACTATATACGAAAAAAGAGTAAAAAACAACTAGCATTATTGCTAGTTGTGATTTATCAACGATAATCATTGTGAAGGACAATCTGGTGTGAAGCACCCAGAGCTAGAGGGCGAAAGCTACAATGCGCAGTTTCCTGAAAAGGCGTCCCTGTGGTCACCAAAGAGTTTAGATGACAATGCCTAAACTCAGTGCTGTTATCGCCAGATGGGTACGATTGCGACAATCGAGCTTTCGTTGCAAGCGACGAAGATGAAAGCGGACAGTGCATGCCTCAATACCCAAAATTTCTGCCATTTCTTCGTCTACCAGCCCCAGGGTCAGAAGAGAGAGGATATTCCATTCGCGCTCACTACAGTCATATTGGCGATATAATGGCTGCTCCGCATTGTGGCTGCTGTTGGAATAGGCCGTTACTGTTCGCACCCAGAGGGTGCGAACAGCTTCTATCAAGTGATTCGCCATACGATCGGAGAAAGCATTCTGGGCCCGACTGGCTCCGTAGATGATCAAACCTGCATTAACAAAAGGAACGCAAAGGACGCTTCTGGTGCCTTCGGCTTGCACAATGTGATAGGTGTGAAAGCGGTTATCTCGAAAATAATCATTTGTCCAGATAGGGGTGCGGTGTATCCAGGCCCACCCACCCTGTCCAAGAGGAGGGTGCATCGTATGCCCGCTGAACTCACTAGAGCGCAGGCCCACCCCATCATGGAGGAGAAATTCACCAGGATCATTATTAGTCTGAGCTTTTGTGTACATTACATCCAGGTGAAAGGACGAAAGAAGCTGCGACAATGCTGTCTGCATACGGTTTTCACCTATCTCAGTTTTTTGAGAAGATTGATTATCAGCATGATCATACTCTACCTCCTTCTCTGAAATGGTCAGAAAATGGATCTATTTCTTTAAATATATCATATGTTTTCGATAATATACCAGGTGACAATGCCCCTTTGATCCGCTAACCTAAAATCTTGCCAGTTGCCGAAAAACTGTTACCGAAATTCGGAGACCTTCCAGTCAAAATGTTAAAATGCATCGCACCTTATTCACTTGTATTAATGTTCTATGGTCTTGTTACTAGGTAAGTGTTTGTTCTTGTTGAAAGGTCGTCACTTCAACCTCGCATCTTTTTATGAAAGACTCAAATTCGTATAGGCTTGTGAAAAGTCCTGCTGAGCCGATATAATCTTCTGCGCCACCAGGAATTGCTCCATCGAAGACCATGTTGCACTGTCGTTGTACCCTAATGGAACCTTCCCATCGCCTTTCCAGATGGGGATTGTCGCCTGCAAAACACTCATTGCGTTAGTAGTATCCATACCTTGAACATAATTCTGACTGATCTGCACTGCCTCTGACGGATTCGCAATCACATCTTTTAAGCCCTTAATGGTTGCCTGCACAAAGCTCCGTACGACATCAGGCTGGTTGCGCAGGGTACTCTCGGTAGTAATAATACCATTCGAGATCATTGGTTGATAATCAGAAACATCAAACGTACGGACCTGCAAACCTTGCTTGCTCAACTGGAGTGGCTCATTATTCGAATAGCCTACGACGGCATCAAATTTATGTGTGAGCAATGCCGCTACCTGAGTGAAACCAATCTCCTGAACATGCACATCAGAGAGGGATAAGTGCGCCTGGTATAATAATGCCAACAATCCAACATGTGTCGCGCCATACGGGGCAGGCTCTCCAATTGTATGACCTTTGATGTCAGCCAGTGTGTGAATGGCAGAATTAGCAGGGACGATCAAGCTGACTGGATAACGTTGATAGATTGTTGCTACATTGACCACAGGCAGATTTTTACTACGCGCTACCAATGCTTCATCTCCAGTGGCAAAGACAAAGTTATCATGTCCCAATACCATTGAGCCAATCACGTCATTTACAAAACCATGGTGGAACGTCACGTCTAGACCAGCGGCTTTGTAATATCCCTTACTCTGTGCCACGTAGAACGGCGCAAATTGGATATTGGCAATGTAGCCCAGGCCAATTGAAACATTCTTCAATGGAGTAGCAGTTGATGAACTTGTGCGAGTTGTGGTAGAACCTCCACCACACGCTGCAAGCATCACAGATAACAGGATAAAGAGCAATGAACTTGACAGTAGAAAGGATGAACGATGACGACCATGCATGTGTAAACTCTCCAATGCGGGTGTATCTACCTTTTCAGGGTATAGATGACCATTAATAGACGATATCAGCAAGCTTTACGAGTAGCCAGGATGCACTATAATAGACGGCTGCTAGCCCGGCTAGGAAGATGAGTGTCGCAAACAACAACGGCGCATTCAACTGATCTTTTGCCTCGAACACCAATGCGCCCAGGCCCTGAGCACTATTGTTTACAAATTCTCCCACGAGTGCCCCCGTGATGGAAAGGGTCAGACCGATACGTAATGCAGCAAGAATAGCAGGCAATGCCAGTGGAAATTCGATATGCGCAAGCATAGACCAGCCTGAAGCCCCCTCGACACGAGCTACATCTATGTAAGCATGATCGATGGTCTTATCAGGCAGCAGGCTGGCCGATTGGCTCGGGGAGCGTGGAAAGTGCCAACAAGGTGGTTGTGGAAGCACGGCTCAAAGGGGCGGGCATGCGCTGGGAGCGACAGAACGTCAATCCCATGCTGATGCTGCGCAATGCGGTCTGCAATCGGCACTGGCACCCGACATGGATGGCAGCGCTAGCACATCGACGAGCACTGCGCACGAGTCGGCGGCAAGCAGACAGTCAACAGTGGCTCAGCAGCGCCTTTTGGGCCCTCGTGTACTGGGGAGCACGGGTGGCTCGGCTGTCCCAGCCACCTATCCATGCTGTCCCTTCACCGGCAGCTCAGGCACGTGCGGAACTGCCCGTTCGTCGTCTTGGCACGGGCTATTCCTGGCGCAAACCCTTTCTGAGGCGTCCTCCTTCCACCCCTGCGGGGCCGCTAGAGGCGTGTGCAAAAAAATGAAACGCACCCGAGGTACAACGCAACATTGGACAATTCCTCGACGAGGTGTATAATATGAAAAGACTGCATTCCAGTCTTGGGTATATGCCTCCAGTCGAATTTGAAACTGCCTACTTCCAAGGCGTTAGATGTTGACTTCGTGGGTGGTCTGGTGGGAAGGGTTCACTCCAAACACAGCAAGCAGAGGAAAGCGAGGAAACAGAACATGCGCGTTCGTGCGGTTGGGCCCGAGGAGTTTGATGAAAGCCTGCAGCCAGTATTGGCAGCTATTCTGCGTCTGCGTGGTGAGGTGTACAATCTGCACTGCGCCCTGGCAAACAGTCCCAAGGCCCTTTGCGCATTCATAGCCTTCTCAGAGTATGTGCGCGACAATGCAGACCTGAACCCGCGTCTGCGTGAACTGGCGGTGCTGCGGGTCGCGACTCTGCATCAGGTTACCTACGAAATAGCACAGCATCAAGCTCCCGCTCAGCGTGCGGGCCTCACAGAAGAACAGATTGTGGCTGTCACGCACTGGCACGAGCATGCAACCCTATTTGATGCACGTGATCGCGCCGTTCTGGCATATACAGAGGAAAGTGCGGCCACCTTCCGCGTCTCCGAAACGACGTTCGCCACCGTTCGTCAGTACCTCAGTGACAGTGAAATCGTGGACCTCTCCCTGGTTGTCGGATGGTATTTGCTCTGTGCAGCAGTGCTCGTGCCACTCGAGATTGAGTTGGAACACTAAATAAAGCTGTTGGGGTTTCCGTAGCAACTGATACCGTTGGCGAATCTCCTACTAAGTAGACAGATGAGGGAAAGAGCTGCTAGGATGCAGAAAAGAGTGTTGAGGAGAAAAATGTATGACCTTGCATCTCCAAGTAATTGGCTCTGTGCCAGGGGAAACCGCTCGAGTGGCTGGTGCTGCCTTCAGGAAAGGCAATCTCTCTTCACATCCGTGAAGAGTGGGGAACCTTGTACGAAGATCCTCTCTTTGCCTCGTTGTTGCCCAATGTCGGGCAACCTGCACTTGCTCCATGGCGGCTCGCTCTTGTCTGTCTCTTTCAGTTTGAAGAAGGTCTCTCAGACCGACAAGCGGCAGAGGCAGTGCGCAGCAGAATCGATTGGAAATACATTTTAGGAGTGGAGTGAGCCGATCCAGGTTTTGACTTCTCTGTTCTGTCGGAATTTCGTGCTCGTTTACTCGCTCATGAGGCTAGAGCCGTGCTTCTTGATCGGATGGTAGAACAGTTCAAAGCCCGTGAATGGCTCAAAGAACGGGGTCAGCAGCGAACCGACTCGACTCATGTGCTGGCTGCTGAACCGGCTCGCGGTTTGCCGACGTGCCTCATGTACTTCTGAATAGCTTGTTTACTCACCCGAATACTCAGCTTGAGCAATTCGCCACGGATCCGCTCCACTCCCCAGAGCCGATTCTTTGCCGCCATCTCCTTATCAAGACGACGGTCTCTGCTGCAACCTTCGGTTTCTGAGAGCTGGCCTTGGATCCGTGCATCCAAAACAGGCGAAAGCTTTCACGATGCCAACGCAGCAGTGTTTCTGGCTGAACGATGAAGAGCGCTTGTTTCCATGTTCGAATCACCCTTGCCAGTGGTACGAGGAGCAACCGATCCGCCTTCGTGCATGCTGGTCGTTGCACTTGTCGCTTGAGCATGATGAGCTGTTGGCGTAAAAGAGCGTTTTCTGCTATGAGCTCGGACTTGCTTCTGCCAAGATTGGCAATGGTTCCGAGCAGCAATGAGGGAGTGAGTGGTCTCGTCCAACGAACAAGGCGAGTGTGGAGTCTGTCCAAGCAGATACGAATCAGCCATTTGAGATAAAGAAGAACAGGGTTCACAGAAAGAGCTTCTCCTTCGCAAAGATGAGTAGATTTGTTATGTTGTCGTGTGAGCACATGCTCACATCTTTGGATTGTACCCTGTCTCACCTGCATCTGCAAGCAGTGGAGGCATGCTCTCTCGTTCTTACGGTGGCTCTTTTCTGGACCGATGTCCCAAGTAGCCAGTACAGGAGCAGAACCAGTTTACTCCGATCACCTAACGCATAGGCGACACTTGAGGTGTCTTGCGACGCAGGGCAGTTCACACCCAGACATGGTTGGTTGGCTTTCTTGAGCATAATCAACTAGAGTTTATCCAGTTTTAGCGTGATAGCAATGTCATCTGCAGCAAAAGCGATACAGTGCATCATTTTTTAATGAGAAGGTACCTCGCCTGAGGCTGACAAATTCTGCAGGTCCTGGTCCGACCAAATGGACCATCTGGGTTTCGAGCCAAAGGTACGTTGCAGTTCGTACTTGTTGTCAAGTACGCTTCCACCGACGAAGATATTCCGTTGTCGAAATGGTTCGGGCGTAGTTGAGAACAACCAGTCACGCTGCGATAATTGGGAGGAAACGAACCAGGGGTCTTCGAGAACGTAGTCCTGCTCATGAATCCAGGCAGGGCAAGGGAAGGATGTTCTGGCGCAAAGTTCTTCAACCGTTGCAGCGCAAAATGCCGCCCAACGCTTTCCTTCTCGTGTGGTAGCTGGTGGGGGCGGTTCACAGATCAATTCCTGGCGATGATCTGCTGCATAGGACCACCAGTCATGGAGGAAACAACTAAGGGCGAACCAGGGATCTTCTCCCTGATCGATCTGTGCAACCACAGCGGCTATAGAATGTATTGAGTAAGGAAGTGGAGTGGTCATTATTGACGCCCTTTTCTGGAATGTCATTGTCCTCTTTATTATACAACAAATGAGGCATGTCCTTCGAGAACTGTCGATGGTAGCCAATAACTAGCTCATGCCAAATATTGCGCTAGTTTGGAAAACAACGGTCAATGGCTTGGGTTGTATATGCACCTCTGAAACCAAGCTGAGTACTTGGGATGTACTTGTTAACGATTGACCAGGCTTGCCCCCTGGTTTGTAGAGAGAGTCGCTGGGCTATTGCTTGGATATCGCGGTCGTCTTGAGGACGCCCTGAAAAAAGCTTGAGTGCTAGAATATATTCCAGTTCGGGAATATAGACGGTGAGATTGCCGAAGGTTTTCCAATGCTTCGGTGCTTTTGGCTTGCCGATTTGATCAACAACAATGGTGACATCATCATTGAGCCAAGCAGGAGGAAGCCTCTTTTCTTTCGCGATCAAGGCGATTGCTTGTTGAACTGCCTGATATGTGCGCCGATCATTCGTCGCAATGACCACATCAATATCCTGGGTGGCTTTTCGATTGCCTATTTGGGTAACCATGAGCGCACCACCCAGCAAAATAATTGATATTTTGATCTGCATGCTCGCAAGTTTCTGGCCCAGAAAGCCGAGATAGTGTTCAATTTGTGAGCCGTCCATCCTCCTCCTTCTTTCTATATACGTGGGGGTACAGGACCCACGAATACATGGCGTCACAGTTTACACGTTCTTCTCGTGGATCCCCGAGTTGCCCCTCTGTGATTCTGGAAAAAGGTATGAGAAGTCCGATTTTCGGGGCTTTGACAGCCACTCCATCAGAGTCTACCATATCCTCCTGATGGTACGTTTTTCTCAATCTTTCACCACAGCAGTTTGATCTTCCCCCGTTTTCGTGGAACCTCTTCATTTGAAGATCAACCTCCCTCTTTCATGGACGACTATGATGATCTTCTCATCATTTTGCGAAGAGGAAAACACCCAATGTTCTTCTTTTGACCAGAAAGTTACTCATCCCGCATCCTGCTCTTGTGAGCAGAAAGCACGACTCGTCGTAGTGTTTCATATGACACACCATACTCATCTGCCACCTTGCGAAGCGGTTCTTGATTCTCAGTGACGCGTCGGAGTACATTCGATCACTCTGTCGATGGAATACCATGTTTCGGTTTTGCAGGACCTGGTCGTCGTCTTATTGCTGGGGGAAGTGGATCATTCACACTCACTTGCAATTGTGCCAAAACGTGTTGTAACTTGATATAGAGCTTTCCATGAGGCTCAAGAAAGAGGATCAACGTTGGTGAGAGAGAAGTCGATGCCCGTCGGTTCCGCCGTTGCCACCGAGACGTGACAAGTGTCCCGGTGGCTTCTTTATATTCTATAAATCCCTCAATAAGCCGCATAATGGGAAGAAACGCTGGACGTGGCTTCAGAGCAGCAATCTCTTTCAATTCCAGATCGTAGTAAAAGCCACCTGGTTCCACCATCAAGAGTATCATCTCGCGCCGTTCCTCTGGTGTGGCTACTTCCCACAACGCCGCTATTCCTGGCAGTCGCTCACCAGCAGCGACAATATCATCAAGCCTCAGACCGTCCATCTCTGGCACCTCTAACCCTCGCAAGGCTAGCTCGACAGCCGCCATCTCTGACTGAAGCTCTACATCGTCAATATACCCATCTCTATGCTGCTTGAGGATGCGTGTACGTTTCAGCTTCAAACGCTCTTTTTCACGCTCGATACTCTGAGTGTCAAGGCCAGCCTGCTCCATTGCCTCTAACATTTTCCGACGTACTTCCTCACGCCAGTATCCAGGAAGACGCAAACCCTCTAGTAACTCTCCAAATTGGAGACGCACGTCATCTACCCTAACTTGCATGAAACCACCGACAGGACAGGGCAACTGTCGCTTTTTTGCAACATCCTTATAGTATTTGTGCGTCTCGCTCCCCTGACAGCGCAGAGGCAAACCACAATGAATATCAGCTATATAACCAGCAAACTCATAGACCCGACGAGCTTGCTCAGCGCGATGTGGAGCATTATAGTTCATTCGAGAACCAACTCTAATCTTTTGCCATTCCTCATACGTGAACGCCGCAGGATGTTGACCGCGATACCGCTCACCCTTGTAGATAACCGTCCCCCTATCATCGTCAGGAGCAAATGCTGCATAGAACTCGTTGCGAGTCATCGCGTTAATCGTGTCAATAGTGAAGAGCCGATCACCGAACCGCTTGCTACCAGTACGATACCCCGCAGCATTCACAGCATCAGCAATCTTCTCGGCACTCATTCCAGTCATACGCAGTTCGCCAATCATACGCAAGCCAGGGAACGTTTTCGGGTCATGTTCAGGAGGCATTTTTGCACTGGTACGGCGATACCCAAAGGGAACATCCCCATTGTAGAGACCTTGCGCCGCCCGTTCGCCTTTTCCCTTACTGGTATGCTTTGCAAGCATATCTGAAAAGTACGCAGCGAACGCTGCCAGGATGGTAAGCTGTAGCTTCCCTTCAGGCGTCGAGTAGTCGATGTGCTCTGAGAGCGAGACGAATGCTGTACGCTTATCGGCGAGGATACGGAAGCTTTGCAACGTCACCATCACATTACGCGACCAGCGATCAAGTGTATGCACCATGATAATCTGAACACGATTAGCCTCAACATCCTCCAAAAGCTTTCTGAAAGCGGGACGTTTCGCAATCTGCTCACCACGCGCACTCCGCTCATCATCTTCATAAAAGGTAGGGGCAGGAAGTTGACGACGTACACACTCTTCAGTGATAGCCCTCTTCTGAGCATCCAAACTGAAGTTTTCCGCTTGCATATGGCTGGAACGACGAACGTAGCCAGCTACCACAACAGAAGTAAGCTCAGAGCGATCACGCCGCAGATTCATAGGTCGCCTCACTTTCTGCATGTCGAACGATTGTACTAGACGCTAACAATGTCATTATACGCTCATCTCGCTCAGCAATGCAACGCCGCACGATACGTGCCATAAGCGCACAAAAAGCCACTTCATCAGATGAAAGCCGTTCATTTTTTGGCGTGTCTTCTCGCATGTCTACTCCTATCTTAGTAACCACCGTATACCCCATACGAATATGCCAAGCCCCTATGAAACATCCAACAAAAATGAGGCCAATCATTCAGATTGACCCCAATTTGATACGCTCTTGCTACAGGACGCTCATTGAAGAACAGTGAAGCAAGCCATGTCTTACTCCTCATCCTCCTCATCTTCACCATCCAGTGCCTCAAGCACACTTTTCCAATCGACATCATCAAATGAACTCACAGGAGGACTCTTGAATGACTCGTACAAACCTACTGGCGCATTTCCATCAAGCACCCACTGCTTCAATCGCCTTGCACTTGTATCAGGCGCATTGCGCCACGCATCCTCATCATTAATAAGCCAGTTAATGACTTCTTGCGTTTCCCAATTGTCCTTGCTTGCCATATCATCTACACTTTCGCATCACTCGAACACCTTATACGATGACGGCAAGTCACCCTCATCGTGTCATGTTTGCAGCTTTCTATTAAAACTGCTAGCAGTTTACCTTATTTCTTATGAAACTCCAACAGGTCCTACATTTCGCCAATGAGAGTACCCATCTCTATTCGATAATTTAGCTCTTTCTCAATTCACTACGCTGATACGCCCACATGCTAATGACACGTCGTGAAAGCTCACGATGCCCCTCACGCATTGCTGAGAGAGCTTCTCGTAACGCCTCTTGACGCCATCGCGCATGCTCATCCAGGTCATCAGTCAACGGCTCCTGCTCGAAAAGCGTCCAGGAAGACCGCTGTACAGGCCGCTCAACCTCTTCATTTCCAGCTAATGGCAAGCCATCAGACGTATTCGTCTGCTTTTCCATCGCAGTTTCTTCCAAGCCAGCAAACAACCTTGCCCGCAGATCAGCCACCGACTCAGGAAAGAACTGGCGCGAATAGCGAATACGCCGAGCACTACTCGCCACATCCTCTAAGCGCGTCTCCCATCGCTTTACCCCCTTGCCCTCTTTATTTCTCCTGTATACCACCCGTTCCCGCTCGACTTTACGAAATCCCTTCTCATCTTGTGATAGGCTTTTCATCAGGTACTTGGTGACATATCCTATCACCTGTGGCTTGCGCACCGCCTCCACATGGACAATATAAGACGCTCCATGAGTTGCTGAAAACCACCCCTCTTTCAGAACCTCATGCGGCACATACTCAACACTCTTGATTAGTAAATGCCAGTGAAACCCAACACGTTCAAAGTCACGATGCCGCTCAAGCACACCAAAGTATTCTACTGGATACGCTTCACGCACACCTACACGATAAGGACCACGACCCTTTGACCCACGTCGCAGGTATTGTAGGAATGTCGTCAACGCACGAGCACACTCATCAACTGTATGACCCGCTTTGGTCAGAGTGAGGAATAAGGTCGGTTCAGCAGCCTTGACCAGTTGCCGCCACTGATCGACCTTACGAGGGCCACAGTATAAGCAGGTCCAGCTATTGCACCGAGCACGCATCACTTCACCTGTTTCCTGATTGATGAATCGGTGCCGCAATGCCCACACATCAGGACAAAAGAGCAAGGTACTTAGTCCGTGACGTTCTGCAAGGGCAGCTTGCTCATCAAGAGAAGGAAGGAGGAACTGAGTATTAGTACTTTCACCTTTAGAATTACAAGACAGAAGACCACCTCCATTTCATATTAGAACCTGTCTGGTAGTAGCAAAATCATCTTATAGATAGTCAGGAATATTGACCTAAGATATAACGTTTGATATTATCTTCAAATAATTGACTCAACCCAGTTCCTAATCTTGAGGAGGATCGTAGTGAGCACGTTCAAGAGGTTAATCGACGAAGCTTCAATACTAGAGGAAATAGCTAGCAAAATACAGAATGGCAAAGAAGTTGGTCTATCAAGGGCAAAGATACAGGAGCTTACTGAAAACTATCACTCATGGTACGCTGAATGCTTAGATGCTTTACCTAATGATCTCAAAGAGAAATTTCGTCAAGAATACGAAGGAACGGGTAGATGGTACTCTTTGCCCAAAATCAGAAAATTCCTTGAGTCACCAACCCAAGTTAACAAGCTTTACAACAATCAAGAGGGAAACCCATTCTCATATTGGACATATACCTACGAAGATACATTTTCATCTCCCATTCTTGCTCAAAAGCAAATGCTTATTGAAGCCGAAAAACGACAGCCAAACTCATACATTAGACAAGAAGCAATAGCCATAATAGAGCAGTTGGCTAGAGGATTTCATTCCGTAGCATACCAATTAAATAAGAGATACGATGGACGCCCAGGCTTTCAAATCAGTGATGAGTATGATGTTCAAGACCTCTTTCACGCAATGTTAAGACCGTTCTTCGATGACATTCGTCCTGAAGAGGGAACCCCAAGTCATGCAGGCAAAAACTCTCGTATTGATTTCTTGCTTAAAGATGAACTGATTATCGTCGAAATCAAGAAGACAAGAAAAGGGTTAGATGGTAAGAAGATCGGCGAAGAATTGACTATCGATAAGGACTACTACCGCTCTCATCCAGACTGTAAAGCTTTTATCGCCTTCGTATACGACCCCGACAGATATATTAATAATCCAAAGGGACTAGAGAATGATCTTAGCAAATCAATTAGCGAAATGCCCATAAAAGTTATCATTAATCAGGATTAAGTAAGTAAACCTGTGGCAAGAAAGGAATTTAAATGATTGGCGCGTATGGACATTGGCAGGAACCAGAAAATTGGTATGATACTGCACAGATATGCCGCAATGGACATCTCATCAACGACTCTACAGTTTCTAATCCTCAGAACAATAAGAATTTCTGCGAGACGTGCGGAGAGCCTACTATAAATCAGTGCCAACACTGTAACACTCCAATTCAAGGCTATGAGCACAACGGCATTAATTCTTGGTCCTACACAGTACCACGCTTCTGTCGTGAATGTGGCAAAATGTATCCGTGGATTGCTGTAAGAATGGAAGCTGCACGAGAGCTAGTCAACGAGTTGAACTTATCCGAAGAGGAAAAAGAAGACTTGAAACGAAGCATGAAAGACCTCATGCAAGATAGCCCACGGACTCAGGTAGCCTCAGTCAAATTTAAGCGGCTAGCCGCCAAAGCAGGGACACAAGCTGCTAGCATGTTAAGGGATGTTCTTGTGGACGTTCTAAGTGAAACTGCAAAGAAATTGCTTCTACCTCAGTAACGAGTACTTGTGTGATTTACTCTTATAAGGGTCAAGGGAAGGACCCAGGGGTTAGTACGTCGTCGGGCGGGGACCCCTACCCCACCCGCGCGTACTAACCCCTGCCCCCACCACCGAAAATGGGCGCAATACGGCGAGGAGCAGCATTGCAGGTTGTAAACGAGGGCCGAATATCTCCCCTACCCCTACGGGCCACCCTCCCACCACGCACGCCGCGATCATCGTTTACACCAGCATCCCATTTTGAAGGCGCGCCCATCCCTCTTGCAGTGTGAAGTTGTGATACAGACATAGGAAGTCTAAGAGATCACCACCATGTCGCCAAGTATGACAATACCAACACTGGTCACTTCCTGGAAACACCTGGAAACTTGGACGCAGATCACCTCGATAATGATGAGTCTTAAATGGACAGGAGCCGACCCCTCGACGATCAAGAGGCACATAACGACCTATCACCGTCACCACATCTTGAGATCGACACCACGCTCGAATAGGCCCACTTTCCCCATTAACAGCAGAAGGCCCTCGATCAACATCCACCTCTGGCACAACTATCTGAGCTTCCCAGACAACATCTGGCACTTGCACCCGCTCGACATGCTCCACGACCCACTTACAGCAAGCCATTACAGTATCGGCTACTGGCACCAACATCCCATAAGGCGACAACCGCACAAATGGATACCATCCCCTACTCCGTCGATGAATACCTAATGGCAAGCGAATAAGCGACCCGGACCCATCAGGAGCAAGCATATCTTGTTTCGGGTACAATTCGACGCCGAACGCTTGTGCATAGGACAGCAGCCAGGCGCGAACCACATACGCTGGAACTGGCTCGATCAGATGTACCCACAAATGCCCACCACGCCGACTTGCTTCTAATACAGTGGATATACCTTGCTGTGCCAGTTCCCCCGCCAGCACAGCAAGGCGATCTAAACCATCGTCGCTATCTGCATCAAACACTACAAAGGTACAACAGCCTTGCTCATCCAGGAGATACGTCCCAAGTGTGACCAGCCCCGATAGATGAGCCGAGATCAGGGACAACGATAGCGGTTCAACAACGCGCCAGTACGAGCCATCACGTTGCTGTACCGCATAGTGGTCCCACCGATGCACAAACAATGATACATACTCTTCGACCAATTCAGCATCCATCATTCATCCTCGACTAATGTCAGGCGGTAGCTGATCTCCTCAACAGGGAAGAAGAAACGGTATGACCGACCAGAGGGAATATAGGAATACACTACTGTTATCCCACCACTTGCGTCGATCATCTCCACTATCCCCTCCACTTCCGAGATCGTCGCATGACATCGCACCCGCCGACCAAGCAAGAGGTGACGAGCATCCTCAATCAATTCACATCGCATTGTCAACAACAACAATGCTCTGGCTTGAAGTTCCTGAAACTCCTCCACCAATGCTACTCCTTGCCCTGGAATTGCTTGTATGCTTCGATCTGTTCCATATAGTCCCGTTCAGTATTATAGAGACCCTCGCCCAATTCCTCAAAGTAGGCCGCTTCAGGGAGTGGATAATAGCTCAAATGGGGAATCGACGCACTCAGATCATTCCTCATAGCTTGCCATAGCACCTGTATCCGTTCGCTATAGCCCACCATACGCCCTTCAAATTCGGCTTGCAGTTGCGCGTACTCTGCTTTGAGCGTCTCAATGTCGTAAGAGTAGCGGCCTATCACCTCCGTCCAGACCGCACTCAAATCCTGCTCTAGCTGTGCTTGTACCTGACTCACACACCCTTCAAGCATTGTATCGTAGTAGTGCTCGATGTACTGACTCAGCAGCCGTTGCAGTTCGCCAGGATAGAGAGCTTCTAGCGCATCTAACTCAACCGCCCCTTCTCCATAGCGACCCTCGAAGCCGAGCCGCCGCCGTTCCGTATCTTTAATGGGCGTGCGAGGCAGTTGATAATACTGTACCTGTTCTATTGAGAGAATAACTGGAAACACCCGCACATCAAGGTCCAGACCAAGCGAGCGCACGAAGTATTCAATCTTGCGCGATACGGCTACTGGCATTGACTGACCAGCAGGGTCGAAGTCTGAGACGTAGAGGATACGAGCAGGCTTACCAGCTTCTTCCAGCCGCCGAGCCAGAGCCAGTGTTGCTGTAATGCTCAACTCACCCAGGCCCGTTTGTAAGTTCGCACTGTACTGCTGGCAGAGCGGGATAAGCACATCATTCATGGTGGACTTCTCACACCATATCTCAAGATGATAGTCTTGCTCTGCTCGATACCCACTCACGCTATATGTGGGCAGGTCAGGAAAATCAGGCAGTTTCACATCCGATTGATAGAGCCGCCCATACACGCGCACTTCCGGGGTACTTGAATGGTGAGATGCATAGACTACAGGGTCAGGGTTACGCCGATCATTGAAGGCCGCAGGATTGACCAGTCCCAGGTACCGCGCCGCCTTAGAAGCCAGATTGAGCAGGTTCCAACATTCTTCTGTGTTCTCGTATGGCTTGCCATTAGGCAGCATGACAGGCGGTTTCTGACTGATAATCTGATAGTGGACGCGCCGGATATGCACTTTTGTCTGATAATTGAAAATGTGCCAGAGCGATTGAAACCATTGTCCCAACGCCCAATCGGTCGGTGTCCCGACATAAAACGGGTCGTTTTGTGGAGCCAGGACAATCAGGTCCTTCACACTCTGTCCCGATTCTTTGGCGAGCACCTTAATCTGCTCGTAGCTCATCTGTTCAGTGTCGTAGCTCATGTACCATCCTTTGTGGGAACTGAACGAACAGCAGAGAGAAGGCATACTTAACGCACTCTAAAACAGCGTTAAGTATGCCTTGATGAAGAACGACTATGTTGATATTGTTCCTCGTTTCCTCTAATCCACCACCGCATGTACTCGGAGAGATCGCACCTCTTCCTTTTCACTCTAAGCTCAATGCACATAGAGGAAGACCGCCTTATGCAGATGGACGCACACAGGAACAATGAAACAGAGCCAAAGGACGCATACAAGGGAGGTATCTCTTACATGGCAGACCCTCTTTCCATGCTCATGGACATCTCAGAATGCCGCATGAAGTGCCGCCACTGGTGCCGATCAGTAAACACTACCTCTTGCCCATTCGCCAGGGCTTGGCGCACCAGAGCCGCATCTTGACGACGTAATCGCTTGCCGTTAGAAGATGTAACAACAAGCGCACCTGTTACGGAGTCTGTGGAGAGACTTGAGGAGCCGGACGGACCCCCGCTAAAGGGGCAGCCGCGAACGCACCGCCTTTCTGCTGTCCATACGCATTCACCGCTTGCACAGCAGCTTGCCCAACGTGCGCACCTGTATAGCCTTGTGGATAGGATGCTTGCGGAACCATCGTCGTGTTCTGCTGCACATTACCACCCCACTTCGGCTGAGGAGCTTGCTTAGGAGCGAAGGCAGGAGCAGGACTCCCATTACCCCGTTCACCCTTCTTACGTTCAAGGTCCATATCCACAACTGCCAGCAGCAAGGACACCAACGGGATGACCGAGAGCACAGCATAGGTCATGAAGGTGAGCACAGTTCGTTGTGCGTGAGGAGCAGAAGCCAACCATGTCGCGTTTTGAATGACCGCAGCCGCTAACGCATAGTTACAGAAAATCTCGACGAACTCAACAAGCAGGCAGATCGGTGCGTATGCCCATATGGATTCTCTATTCATCATGCGATGAGCGAGACCGCGACTCACGAAGTAGCCGAGCACGCCGAAGCCGATAGCGATCATCCAGGTGATCGCTGGTTGAAACTTGTCCACGGGGTCTAGCGGCGCGAAGAACCATCGGATAGCATGCGCCGAGCCAAGTGAGAAGGCCAGCGAGACCACCCTCAGCACCGAATGCTCAACTGCTCGTATCCAGGACTGATGTTGCGCCCTGGTCAACCGTAACAATTGCAAAGGTCAATTCCCCTTTCACAACTAGGCCGCAACCGCTTGTGCAGCAGACTGAGCAAACCGACAAATCAGAGTGATGAATTGCGCCGACTTGCCCTTGAAACGCATCACCTCAAGAGGAAGCTGAGTAAACTTCGCGGGAAGTTCCGCTTGCAGCCGAGTCGCGGCATCACGAAGCGCATCGAGTGGTGCGCCTTGCTTTTTCAACTGCTTGAGTTCCTCAAGGGCATTAAAACCGTCGGTCAACTGCACAGTGTACTTTTCGTCCGTCGCAGCGTCGATCACGGTCAGATTGACGGAATAGCCAGGCTTGGGCACACCTGTCATCTGATCGTAATACTCGCTCTCACGAACATCCCCGCTTAACACGATAGCATTGAGTAACATAGTTGCCCTCCTTAGAGCATCAAAAAAGACCTCGGCAGTCGAGGCCCCTATATACAATCACCTAATGGCTTGTCATTTACTTGTCATTCACCTAATTCTTGTTCAGAAACCACCACCGCTGGACCAGCTATATAATCCGCAGGCCACAAATGACCTTGTGCACGTTGCGTTGCTTGCTCGTTATACGCCAGCCTTTCAAGCTTGCCTTCTTCATTGATTACAAGCAGACTTCCATTCCCCAATGACACTACTTCGATGTATCCACCGACGAACCCTTGCAGTTCCTCAAGGGAGAAACTTGGAGGATGCTTTGGAGCCACCGTTTGTTGCGAACCGTCGATCTTGAGCAGAACAGCCATGCCCACCTCCTCACTCTTGAAATGCCTTGACTAATCGGTTCCAATCCACCTGTCCGAGAGCCACAAGGGTCAGATCATGAGAGAGCAACTGGATACCGCTAGCAGAACACGCCTCATACAGCGTTTCTGCTATCTCTTGCACCCACTCACTCAACGCCTCGGCAGCGAGAAATGGAGTTGATGAACAAGCCACGATAGTCCTTGCCGCATTATAGGTCTCCTCGTAACTGGACACATGGGTGTAGACATGCCACGTAAAGATGTTGGGCCACCCATTGTATGGTTTTTGGTCGATTGCAGTTCCTCCTTTCACTCGTTGTCCCACTGAAAAGCCACATCATCCAGGCTATACACATCATCCTGTTCATCGTCAGGAGCCGTTTCCATCCAGTACCCCTGAAAGGTTTCCGACTGACTGGCAGGAACACCATAAGGCCGTGTCGGTGCTAACGCCTCCGACTCATACGGTCCAATGTCATCCCGACCCCCATAGATGTAATCAGGATGCAGGTCTGAAGAAGCCCAGACGTGTGCCAAGCGCACAAAGGCTAGATCGCCGCCAGCATACTGAGCAGGAGCCGGATGCTCAACAAGAGCCGGAGCTATCTGCGCTTGTGCTGCTGCTTTGAGATACCCGCGAAACAACCGTCGCTGATCTCGTTTGGGGAGAGGGCGTCCATCCCGTCCACAGAAGTCTTCGGGCGTCAAGAACTGCACTTGCGACGGGTCCAGAAGGGGCAACCCTTGATGCACACGCCAGTAGGCACTAAAGGCCCACCACCCATCAGGAGCAATGCACCGACAATGCTCAACAAAGCCAGGTTGAGCCGCCCTCGCTCGACCCGCTCGCCGCTGGTGCTCAGAATTGCTATTGAACGCCCGAAGATTTTCCCCCCGTTTCATCCTGACACTCCCATTGACGTTTCTGCTAGTGGATGCTGTAGCGCATCGCACGCAATAGCATAGAGATCGTTCACCAATTCCGCTTGTACAGTATCGCCAACGCTGATGAAGTGATCGCGTAAGGCCGGAGCCAACGCAACCACTTGAGACCAGTCGCCTGCCTCAAGAGTCGCATTCATAGCTTCAATAGCTTGATCGAGCATATTCCCCCTCATCTTGTGTTGCTTGACCGTTGCTGCCATCCCACCACAACGGCAACTCTTTCCCACATCGAGGACAATGATACAAAAGGAGCGAGTCAACCCCAGGACGACCATCCCGATAACTCACGACCACTGCATCCGCCCACTCAAGATGGTCCAGGACGAACGCGAACAAGGGATACCCACAGCGATGATGGACCAGACGCCCACCGTCTTGCCGGACTGACACAGCCACCCCCTTGACACCCGAAGGCTCTCAGGGAAGACAATGCCCTGAGAGCTGAGAAGTGCAACCCGCGCTATTTATTCTTCACCTGGAGGCTATAACCAACCTACAATGTGCAACGCGCCCCATACCAAGATCACCAGAACAATCAAGAGTATCCACAAGTCTTCTGCCTTCGGTCGCCAATCCATACCCCCTCCTAAAACAGATGGAGATGAACGGCTCCAACGTGTGCGCTCATCCACCACAGGTAGAGCAGCACAGCTAAGACGATACCAAGCACCAATACAAGCAGTCTTGAACATCCCATAGCACCCTCACATTCTCTAATAGCTTTGTCATTTCACCAGAACACACGCTACATCAACTTTCAGAATGACCCATCTCTACACAATGCGCACCCACATCAGCATCTTCTTCAGCAAGCCTGAACAAGGTGTAAGCCACATCAACATTGGTGAAGGTCAAGAAAGAGGTAAAACCAAGCGGGGAACAACGCACTTCGACACGACCATCGTCTGATACCGCGATCACGATGGCTCTCAGTCCCTGACCAAGCAGACTACAACGCACCATTTTATTGAGGAACCGTGAGCGTACACTCTCAATGCGGTCCTGTGAGTACGCCTCAGTAAACGTAACCATACACCAACCTTTCACGATATGAGAGAAACTACTGAATCATTTCTGCTTTAGCTCATCAAATAGCACCAGCAGATCAACTTTTAATGGCTAGCTAGCCATACAGCACGAAGAGTTATGCACTAAGAACCCGACGCAATCGCCTTTGCGCTTGGCGATCTATCGCCGCCACTGTAGACAAAGCGACACCGAGGAGATAAGCAACTTCTCGTTGCGTGCGAGATTGCCCATCGTCAAAGCCATAGCGAAGCTTCACAACAATACGCTCACGTTCTGTGAGAGTGGCAAAAGCCGTTTCTAGCGACGTGGCAAGAGTGGAGGAATGAGAAGTGGTAGTATCAGGAAGAATATCTTCAAGAGACAAATCCTCGTCCTCTATTGGAAACGCTTGGAGGCTCACAATTTGCTGCTCTTGCAGCACGATAAGCTCCCGCACATCTCGCTCAGCAAGTCCCATTTCTTGGGCGGTTTCAGCAATCGTCGCCTCACGACCAAGCTGAAGCAGCAGCCGGGTAGTGACATTGTTCATCTCTCTCATTGCCCGCACCTTTTTGAGCGAAATGCAGATACCGCTCTCTTGCTGCCAGATAGCCGCCAGCATCGTTCCACGTATCCAGGAGAAGGCCCAAACAGCAAAGGACGACCCACGCGCTCGCCTATCGTACTTGTCCAGAGCTTGAAATAGCCCCAGGTTGCCTTCCTGGACGAGATCAAGCAGTTCCATGTGTTTACAGTTGCGCGTGTATCGTTTCGCAAGTGAAATTACAAAGGGTTGATACCCTTCGATCAAGCGATTCCGCGCCTGTTGTGCGTTCTCACCATGCTCGATGCAGAGCAATAATTGCGCCACTTCTTCATCGGTGAGTTGTGGTATCTGTCTGACTTCACGCATAAACTGTTCGAGAGCAGTGAACGATGTGCCTTGATCTTGACTCTGTAGCATAGGTTCAATTTCTCCTATTAATGTTCAGCTAATACACTCAACATCACCGCTACAGCACGCTCATGCATCTACTTTATCGTGTCATGGTGTGCTATAATGTATCGGTGCTCTTACTCTAAGTATGAGGCAAATTCACTCAATTCTACAGGCTCAAAATGTGGCGAAACCAATTATGTCTTGTTACTGCGGCGCATATTGAAGAGGACAAATTGTGGCTATGCAACAACCAAAGGCAACTCCTTCACTCGCTGGACAATTCCTCAAAGACTACCGTAAATCACGTAATCTCTCTCAAGAGCAACTCGCAGACGATCTCAATATCGAACCACGCACCTTACGCGCCTACGAAAACGGTGAACGCCAGTTAAACAACATCAACGAGCTACGGCGCATCGCTGACTTGCTAAGCATTGAACCGGAACGCTTAGGAGTGGCTACCTCAATCTACGTTCCGCGAACGCCCGAACAGATTGAAGAGGTACTCAAACATGTATGGGGAATTGTTGAGGAGTCGCACCTTCAGGAAGCAGTTACCATTACCGAACGACTTGCCCGAAATCTACGCACTCAAACGACGAGTGAAGACCCTCAACTTCTTACGAGTCTTGCTCACGCCTACCACACAGCAGGCTACGTTTGGTCCGAGGCCACCAAAGCGAATGAGTCCTATGAAGCAATCCTTCATTACCGAGAGATGGAGTCAATAGCGCGTATTCTCAACGATCACACGCTTTTGAACATTGCATTGACATATCAAGGTGATATGTACCGCCGACTTGGAAATCTATCGCAAGCCATTACCTATCTCGAAGCCGCACGCGATACAACACCTCAAGCCGATGCAGCAGCACGAGGCAATGGTATTCAACTACTAGGACGTGCATACCTGCGAAAAGGAAAGAGCGGTTTAAGCGATTTTGAACGTGCAATGGGAGAGGCAGAAGAACTGGCCCATCAGTTTGACCCGAAAACAAGCAGCACTCAAGGCCACTACAGCCTGGGTACAGTCTACGAAGAGTATGGACGTAGTTACACAGACCTGGGACAAATGCAGAAAGCAATGGAGTATCTCGACTTGGCCCAGGCAAACCTCCCACCGACCAAGTTTTGGGAACTCTTGGTCACGATCTCACGAGCCATCGTCCTCATAAAAGATGGTGAGCTTCAAGACGGCGTACAGCTTGCCATGACAGCAGCAGATCAGAGCCGAGCAGCCGGAATAGAACGTTACCTGGAACGTATCTACAACGTACAGCAGTACCTCGACGACGAGGAGGACTACCACGCACGCAAGCAACGAGAGATTAAGAAGATCGGCGTGTCTCTCCGAGAAGCGTTAGGTAAAGGCAACAGAGAAATCTAAGGACGAATAGCATGAATGAACCAAACGAATTAGAACGTGAAGCAGTTAAACAAGCTGTACTGGACTACGTTGAGGGCGTATATGAGGTTGACCCCTCAAGAATTGAACGTAGCGTCCATCCTGACTTAGCAAAGGGCGGATTCTTTAAGAAGGAAGGGGAAACAGGTTATAACTTTATTTCCATGACCTTTGCCCAAATGATCGAACTCTCTAAGAACTACAATAAAGATGGCAAAATGCCACAAGCTGCACCGAAAGAGGTTATCATTTTTGATATGACCGACCAGATAGCAACGACGAAGCTTATAGCGTGGTGGGGCATCGACTATATGCATCTTGCGAAATATGAGGGAAAGTGGAAGATTGTCAATGTGTTGTGGCAGACGCATCCGAACCAAGATGATAGGCTTGCTAATGTGGAAGACAAGCAAACAGCAGAGATTTAAAGTGCTCTTTTACAGGTGAATGGCATTCAGCGACTTGGTTCTAATCAGCAGAATACCGCGAACTCGTAAAAAGCGAAACCGAGCGCATCAAGCTTTATAGAGAGAAAGGCGATATTCTTTAGAGAGCCTCATAAACAATTTTATCTCGACTCATTCGCGCTAAAGCCCTTACAGCAGAATAGCTATAAGGGCTTTTTGTAGATGCTATACCGAATGTTGTGTAATGGCACCATAACAGAAAAGCCCAGAAGCCAGTTCTGGACTAGATGTAGTGCCTTCTCGCTGTAGATCATCACACGACATTCGTATGGCATCAGAAGAAATGGCACAGTAAAGGGGCAACCCGTTTATGTAATAAGAGTTTTGAGATTGCCGACGGAATAGCGAGATTAGTCGAGCAGAAAGCTGTCAGAAATCATCTATATACAATCGGCACTAACAAATCGTTTTACCTATCAAACATCTATTCGTTCTTACTAGTAGATCATCTATTGAAGGGGTAAGAAATGCAACAAATGTTTCCACAGTTAGAGCCGCCAAGTAGGTCTAATACAATGAAAGAGATTGGTTTGCCTATCATCCTTGTCATCGTTACCTTACTTGGTTCAGTAATTGCCTCTATCATTCTTGGAACAACGCATGTCATAGATTTCAATTGGCTGATGATTATTCTGGGATGCGTGATGCTTGCAATAACTGTTTTCTTTGCCTGGTCTAGCATCAGAACAAGACAGAAGCTTCAAGAGCAATACAACACAGATCGCGCTTCCTCACAAGTGAAATACCAAAAGTTCATACAACATTGGGAGAGCTATTTTAATAATGAACGACCCCGCTGGGATGATTGGGCGGTGAACTTTTCTAAACAGAGCGATATAGAACACAGGGAGCGTACAGAGGAGTTGAAACGGCAGTGCATGGAGGCTATTTCTGATGCAGAGCAACGGCTTGATGTTAGTGTAAAGAATGCCCAATCCATCTTCGCAGGCTCGGTAGAAACCTACAAATTCGCAGTAGATCAATATCAGGAGCAATTAATCAACGCCATGAGACGGATGGATGCACTTGAAAAACGACTGGAAGAAAAGGTGACACCAGACAAAGAAGAGTAGTTATCTGAAGTGCTTATATCGCCTCACCCACCTTTTCTTCTTAGGCTTATGGAAAACAATAATCATAAGGATGAATAATTAAGACCATGTGTCATTCCACAACATTCGGTATGGCATCGTTTTTTGTACGCTAATGGCTTTGCAATAAAGCCATCTATCCGCTAAACTAGGAAAACCACAGAGCTATGTAACAAGGCTACCTATGGGTAAGTAACTATTGTTAGGAACATTTAGCAAGGGATGGGAGCAAGGACACCATGCAACTCACAACAGCTCATAAACGAGCCATGGACAGCTATTATAAAGAACTAAGCAACTATCATACGCACAAGATCACACACGAAACGGCGGTGAGGAGTGCATTCCAGGACTTGCTGAAAGTCTTCGCGCAATCAGCAAACTGGATACTCATTCCCGAACAAACGCTAGCAAATGGGAAACGTCCCGATGCCACCCTACGCGATACCTTCAACCTGCCACGCGGCTACTGGGAGGCCAAAGACACCAAAGATGATCTCACCCACGAGATACGCAAAAAGATCAACGCGGGCTATCCCATCACCAATACCATTTTCGAGGACACGCGCCGCGCCGTGCTCTACCAGAACAATAAGCCCGTCCTCGATGCCGACCTCACCAATCAGAAAAACCTCACGGAAGTCCTCGACCTCTTCTTTCACTATGCTGCACCCGACATTGCCAGCTTTGAACATGCCGTACAGGACTTCAAGGAGAGCATTCCCGATCTCGCACAGGGCTTGATGGAGCGCATCAAGGAAGAGCATGCCCGCAACAAACCCTTCGTCGCCGCCTTCAGCACCTTCCTTGAACAGTGTCGTACCTCGCTGGACCCCAACATGAGTAGTGGTACCGTCGATGAAATGCTCGTGCAGCACCTCTTGACCGAGCGTCTCTTCCGCACCATCTTCGACAATTCCGACTTCACCAACCGCAACGTCATCGCCTCCGAAATCGAAAAAGTCATCCAGGCCCTTACCAGCCGCTCTTTTAACCGCCGCGAATTTCTGAAATCGCTTGACCGCTTCTACGTCGCCATCGAAAACGCCGCTAAAGGGCTAGACGACTGGTCGGAGAAACAGCACTTCCTCAACACCGTCTACGAACGCTTCTTTCAAGGCTTCTCCATCAAGCAAGCCGACACGCACGGCATCGTCTACACCCCCCAAGAAATCGTCAATTTTATGTGTGCCAGCGTCGATTTCATCCTGCAACGCGAATTCAACTCCTCGCTCTCTACCCCCGGCGTGCAAATCCTCGACCCCGCCACTGGAACAGGCAACTTCATCGTCAACCTCATTCAACGCATCAACGGCGGCACCCTCGCCCACAAATACGAACACGACCTCTTCTGCAACGAAATCATGCTCTTGCCCTACTACATCGCCTCCCTCAATATTGAGCATGCCTATTATGAGAGGATGGGACAATACAAGTCGTTTGAGGGTATCGCCTTTGCGGATACGCTTAATCTTGAAGGTCAGCAGATGGAATTGTTCAGTGAGAGAAACACTGAACGTATACAACGCGAGAAGGATGCTCAGATTATGGTGGTGATTGGGAATCCGCCGTACAATGTTGGACAAAGAAGTGAGAATGACAACAACAAAAACCGCCGATACCCTATGATCGATAAGCGTGTTTATGACACCTATATGAAGGATTCTAAGGCAACAAATACAAGAGCGGTAAGCGATGCCTATATTAAATTTTTCCGTTGGGCAACAGATCGCTTAGGTGAGCGAGATGGTATCGTCTGCTTAGTAAGTAACAATGGTTTTCTTGATGGTATTGCATTCGATGGTTTCCGTAAACGTTTGTCAGAAGAGTTTACCCATATTTATAACATTGATCTTGGTGGCAATGCACGTAAGCAAGGTGGAGGCAACGTTTTTGGGATAATGGTTGGAGTAAGCATCACCATATTAGTAAGATGCCGTAGAGGAGTTCTATCAGCACCTCAACCAGCAACAATTTCATACTACAAGGTACCAGACGACCAGAGTGGTATTGCAAAGCTACACTTTCTAACAACGAAAGGCGACATTAGTAAGATAGAATGGCAGGAATTACAGCCTGATGAAAAATACGAATGGTTCACAGAAAATATATATCCCGAATTTGACAAGTTCTTATCAATGGGAAACAAAGAGGCAAAAGCAGCACGCATTACAGAAGTGGGAGGAGTAGAAACAAAAACTATCTTCAAAACGTACTCAAGAGGTATAGAAACTACTCGAGATAATTGGATGTATGACTTCAATCATGACAGATTAGCCTTAAAAGCAAATAGTATGATAGAAACATATAATGCTGAGCTTTCTCGTTGGACACGGGTCGGTTCACCAAAAGATATAGATAGTTTTGTGCTCTCTGATGAGACAAAAATTAAGTGGAGTAGTCGGTTAAAAGAATGCTTCACACGCAAGATGGAGGCTAAATTTACGACATCTGCCATCCGAAATTCACTCTATAGACCTTTTAACCACCGATTTCTGTATTTTGATAGTATAATGACGCATCGTCAAGGTATGTTTCCTACTATCTTTCCAATCCCTTCTATTGAAACAGAAAACATAGTAATTTGCGTCGCAGGTATTGGAAATCGGCTGGGATTTGGCTGCCTTGCCACAAATGCTATTCCAAATCTGGATTTAGCATTTGAGAAAGCTCAATGCTTCCCCTACTACACCTACTCTGAAGACGGCAGCAACCGCCGAGAGAACATTACCGATTGGGTACTAGCACAATTTCAAGACAAATATCACTCTAACATCAACAAGCGCGACATTTTTCACTATGTCTACGCTATGTTGCACCATCCGACGTACCGCGAACGCTATGCTGAGAACCTCAAACGCGACCTGCCACGCATTCCTTTGTTGTCGGGACAGAGCCAGTTCGAGATATGTGTGCGTATCGGCAAGCAGTTGATGGAGTTGCACTTGAAATACGAAGAGGCACAGGAATATCCGCTCACGTGGGTCGAGAATAAAGATGTACCCATCAATTGGCGCGTGGAGAAGATGAAGTTGACGCCTCCGAAAGATGCCTTGATCGTGAATGAGTGGTTGACGCTGGCAAAGATTCCACAGGAGTGTTTCCAATACAGGTTAGGCAATCGCTCGGCACTCGAATGGGTGATTGACCAGTATCAGGTGAGTATTGATGCCCGCAGTGGGATTGTAAGTGATCCCAATCGCGAAGATGAGGAACAGTATATCGTGGGCCTGGTTGCACGCGTAGTGACGGTGAGCGTCGAGACGGTGAAACTAGTGGAGGAGTTGGCACAGACTGTTACCCAGGAAGATTGGTTGAATGAGATAATGAGTAGCGACTCCGCAACGAACGTAACTGAGTCTATCGACTAGCTATTTGACGAAGTTACTTGCCTGACCTCCACAACACAAGACAGTAGGACATTCGTACTAATACCCTGGAAGATGATGGTTAGTATAGAGACACTATCGTATTTATTTTCAAGAGATGTATCCTTACCAACAAGGAGTAGTTTAATTTTGAGCGAGGTATCAATATCAATGAGTCTCCCATTAGATACAGATGGTTTTTTACGACGCGAGTGCCCTAATTGTGAACGTCAATTTAAGCGGCGACTAGCTGCAACTAATCAAGAGAGTACCGAAGAAGCAGTCTCTCCACAATCTGAAGTATACTTTTGTCCTTATTGCAATGAGCCATCTACTTCTGATACTTGGTGGACGCAGGAACAAATCGACTTTGCCCAAAGGCAAATGCTTGCCGAGGTGTTAGAGCCAGAACTGTACCATTTCAAGCAAGATGTCGAGAGCATCAATCGACTTAACTCTCCTATACAGGCAAATGTCACAATACCCTCTTTTCCTGTGCCTGAATTATTGGCTGAGCCGAACGATAGGTACAACTACACTAACTGGTGAACAAGCCCAGATAAGCCAACAAATGAAGCTCAATTTATGAGACCTTCACCACTTAATGTGGTTGTACCGAACGATATGGTACAAATCAATTTTCCATGTCATCTAGAAGAACCCATCAAAATAGATGAGACATGGCAAGAAGAGGTAGGTTGCCTTATTTGTGGTATTAGATATCCTGTCAATTTAGTACAGGAATTGCCTGAAGAGGAAAACTAAACATGGATATTGCTATTGGACCTGAGACACTTTCTCAATTTGAAGATCGAGCACTCTATTATATAGTGGACCTCACAGGCGATCTACCAGTAGAGCTAGGACAAGGCATAACCGATGCAGATTTGGCTGCTCGTCTTGCTAACGACCTAAATATGGTATCTGAGTTTCCAAGAAGCAGAGAGTATTACAATTCTTCAGCTCGCGGCATAGTTCTTAAAGCAGTACAGGAGCTTGAAAAAGAAGGCGTTATAACAGTAAACGCCGTTTCAGGCCCTTGGACAATTAGCCCTACTCTTCGTGGTCGTCGTCGAGTAACACAATGGCGCAAGGAATGGGAGCAGCGTCGTCAATCTGCATCAAACAATCCCTTTGTAGTGCGCATTCCACAACGCGATGCTCAAGAAGCCTGGGTGGAAGTTGCTCGATTGCGTCGGGAGCTTCAGCTAGCTAAACGGAGCCTACCCTCTCTCATAGCCGATGATGAACTTCGCAAACGTTGCGAAGATTTATTAGTGGCTGAAGGACACTATGACCGTGTTATCCGTGAAGCATGTGTGATTTTAGAGGAGCGTGTACGTTCTGTAACCAGAAGTGATAGACAGACCACAGGTATACCTCTTATGGAACTTGCATTTAGTCCGAGGAATGCAAAACTACGCCTCGGTAATACTGAACAAGAGCAACTCGGAGCGATGCAACTCTATCGAGGTACAATAGCCTTCTTCCGCAACACTACTGGACACCATCTAATTGATACCTATAGTCAAGAAGATGCACTACGCTTCGTTGCATGGGTCGATCTGCTTTTGACAATGTTAAAGATGACCTCTGATGAGGCTAACTGTACAACTCCAAACAATCCTTGAGACATTCAACATTTGATAATACAGTATCATCTGACAGGAACGCCGACAACGATCAGCAAAAAACAGCGAACATAAACGAACACAGCCGCTTGAAAACAAGCACGGAGAGAACGGCCAGGAACGTCCAAAGACAGACCTAGCCGTATCCCTCCTTCGGGACCTCATTATAGGTTACTACTTCATTCCCAACGCTTGCAGTCGCCAATCTGGACCAGTCTCATTAAGAGCTTGCCGAATTAGAAGATGAACTTCGGCTCCTGAAAGGCGACCTTCTTCTAACAGCACAGCTGCTAGTTCATTAAGCACAAAATCATAGCGTTCCAGGATGGCACGAGCTTGTTCCTGACACATTTTCTGCACATGGTAACGTTGCTCATCATCCTTAAACGACTCAAGAGACCACTGATGAATATAGTCAAAGTCGGCCTTGTCACACCCGCGCCAACGCTCATACTTCCAGCCACGCCAGTCACAAATCATCTTCACTGCAATGGTGCCAGCATACATAATCGTAATGCGTTCTGGATTGCGGCTCCCCTTTTGCCATTGCAACCGATCATTCGCTGACTCTATAAATTCATCAAAAGCGCAGTATCCCTGATAGCCCCTCTCTTTATCAGGAACGATAGATACCCCTGCAATAAGCCTTCCTAACACATGACCAACAACAGCATGACCAGCTTCATGATATGCATACCGTATAAAATGCCACGTATTTCTTTGTTGTAGTTTCTGTCCCGTTCGTGGTGAATACATCATGTTCATATAATATCACTTCATTTACATATCAAGATACAATCTTATTTGTCCATTCCTTCTTGGTAAGCAGCACGAACAACGCGCCTCACAGCCTCATACGAAACACCATAATGGCTTGCTATTTGGCGAAGTGGCTCTCCCTGGTCGATACGAAGTAAGACATTAGGCCATTCGGAATAAGGTATCTTCCACTGAGGACTAGACGGACCAGGACGACGTTGAACTTCCGAAATGTGCTCATGTATATACACAGGAACGCCATCTACCTCGGCAGGAATTAAGACACTCTCAGGCACGAAGGCGAGTGGCGACCGAAGGCCCGTTGCCCGTCGGTTCCGCCAAGAGACATAGAATGTGACGCATTGACAAATTAAACCAATGCGCCACATTTTTTATCTCCTCTTAGCTTTCATCTCCCTCTACAAGCCGACGCAGTGAGTAACGGTTAATTCCGAACTGCCTTGCCACTTGCCTCAGCGGTACGCCTGTATTCACCAGGTCGATTGCCTCTTGCCTCTGCTCGGCAGTCAACACCCGCAATGTTGGTGATAACTTCTGCCCTCTTGGTCGCACTTCAACCCCATCACGCTGTGCAAGCCGACGAAGCGACTCATGACTAATGTCGAACTGTTCTGCTACCTCCCTCAATGGCATATCCGCCCTCAACAACTCGAATGCCTCTTCTAACTGCCCAGGTGTCAGCTTCTGAACACTTGGCTGCAACTCAATCCCCTCGCGCTTCACAAGCCGATGTATTGACTCATACGACGTTTCGAGGAGTTCCGCCACCTTCCGCAGCGACATTCCCTGCCGTATCAACATAATCGCCCGCTCCTGTTGGGCGGGCGTCAAGCTTGGTGGAGGCGATGGGTGTTTTATTTCCCGTTTCGGAGGCCAGTAATTCTCGCGCAACCACAGTCCATCCTCACGCCGTTGCCACATTGACGTAGCTTCTAAACCGAGAGCGAGAGCCGGTAAAACACCAGCACGCGGCTTGAGGCCGATAACGACATGCCGTTCAAGATCGTAGATCAACCCTTCTGCCTTCAAGATCGACCACACCATATCACGCCGCTCATCTGCCGCTGCCTCATTCCAATAGTCTGCCATCCGTTCCAGTGTTTCGCCTGCTGAGATAGCGGCTTGTATAATTTTCTCGGCATCCTGCACAACAGGTATAGGGAGCGTATACAACTCGGCCCGAATACGTTCCATTTGTTCGTCTAGTTCTTGTTCTGTGATATACCCCTTCGTAAAAACAGAGACGAGCCGCTTGTGCTCCGCATCGAGTTCAGTCCGCCGCCGCCGCATGCGTTCACCCTCATTATCTTGCCCACCACTCGCCGCTTGACACTGCTCTGCTATCGCCTCACGCCATGCATTCGGTAACTCGAAACTTCTCAAAATTTCCCCAAATTGCACCATCACGAGACTACTTCTCACAGAGAGATTTTCCAATGTCGGACATGGTAGCTTGCGCTCGAAACTTGTATCGACGTAGTAAGGCAGAGGGTTATTCTCGCCACCACCACGCTTTACCCGTAAGGGACGCCGACAGGCAGCACAGACGATAATACGGCTAAATTCATGCGGTCGCTTCTGAGCCTCTTTCATCGGGCGACGGTACTGGCTTGACTTGACCTCTACCATCCGTTGCCATAGCTCATACGGCCATGCTGCTTGATGCTTTCCCTCGACTAATTCACCAGCAGGTGTATCTATCGTGCCATGACCAGAACCAGGAGCGAACTCTCGCGGGAACCAGGCGCGTCGAATGGCGGCTATCGTATCTTTCGTCAAGTACCGTTCCCCAAAGCGAGCGGTATGAGACATATAGCCCTCTAACTCGTTCGCAATAGCCCTATCCGTCCATCCTTGCGCCGCTAGCTCACCAATCCGTACCAACGCTGGAAACGTAACAGGGTCAGGTCGCGCAGGCGTGCGAGGGGGTCGCCACGTCGAAGGCGCACCATCAGGAGCCTTTGGATATTCAGGGTCAAGATACCCAAACAGCACGTTCCCATTATGATAGCCGTCACGCGCCCGATCTTCTTTACCTGCAATCGTTCGTTTCGAGAGTTGCCGGACGTAACTCGCGTTCATCTGCATGTCAACTGCAAAGGCAACATCAAAGCCATCTTGCTGCACTCTATCAATGTCCCAACGATCATCAGCCGTTGCCCACCAGACGCGAGCGCGACGTAGACGAGAGAGTGAAGCATAGCCAGCTTCCATGCTACGCGCCCAACGGTTGCTAAATGCACACACTACCACCTGAAACCGCGTTCCAGCTTCGCTCAGCAGTTGAGCAAACACGGGACGATCATCAATACTGTCATATTTCGCGCTTTGCTCTGGTTCCTCATACCAGCGTGCTAGCTTCCATCCCTTCTTATCAAGGTACTCCTTAATAAGCCGCTTCTGAGTAACGATACTGGTTTCGTTCTGAAGCTCAGAGCTATAGCGCACATACCCAACGGCAATACTTCCAGGGCCAGGCTCACCAATCTCTTGATAGACACGATCACGATGCAATTTCTGTCGAGGCATTTACACACTCCTTTCGTGCTTCACGTAACTTTGCTTGACGACGCGCCTCAATACGCGCACACACATCTATGAGATTGACAACCTCAAGTGGTAAAGCTTGAGTTATCAGGGTAATTTTTTGAGAAGTAATCGGTGCCGCTACCTGCTCTTTCGTCATACATCACCCCTCTCTGCAATTGCCTAAGCAGCATCATTAGAGCCGTACCGCTCTTGCTTTTTACGCACTTCATTAAGAAAATCACGTTGTTTCTCTTCCAGGTACTCAGTACCAGAGGTATAGAGCCATTGGAGCAAGACCGAGAGATCAACGTCAGGTGAGGCATATTCACCACCGAGCCATGCTGCCAGCGTCGAGATGTACCCGATGGTGGAGGCTACCCCCCTTTCCAAGTTCTTCTCTCGTATCCGCTTACGCACGATAGAACCTAGACCAGGCTCCACGTCAACAGAGAACGCCGACTGAACCACCAACCACACAGGATGCACCGACCAGCGCGAACGGTTCGTATCGTCCCCATCCGGCAGCACATAGCGGAGCCACCCATCAGGTAAGTTGTCTTTGCCACCCTCGACATGACCCGCCGCATAGTCCCACAATGGCTTAAACTGGTTTAACAACTCGTAAGCGTGTTCTATCGGTTCACTCAGATTGTGCAGAAAATCACGCTTGAAGCGAAATTCAACCCGCCATACATCGCTCTCACCGTCCCACTTGCCACCATTCGGAGCATCAACACCCGCATGCCACAGGTCGTAAAACCACGTCTTCTTCGACTTCTGTTTAATTTCGCGTGTTTTGTTATAAATCGCACAAGATATCGGCGATGCATGACTACTAAACATGAGCGTTGAAACGATATGACTATCGAGGGACACACCATCAACACCCGTACTATAAATGGCTTGATTTTTGCGAACGCGAGTCACAAACGCTTGTTCATAATCCGCCTTCGAGAAATCGTAACCTGTTAGGTCAGCGCACAGGTGAACTTCTGATACTTGCAGGTGGATGTATTCCCCGAATATCGACATTAGGAAGGTATGAACGTGATACAGCGCATCACCCGTATATTTGCAGGACCACAGGAACTCAGAGGAAAAGCGAACTTGTGCTATCACATCGTTGAACTTGCCACGCGAGACAACCAGCGTCAGCCATCGACAGGTGAGCAACCATCGCCATTGTTTCCCTGCGCCATGAGGTTCCACAAACAGTAGCGCACCATTAAACGACCAATCAGTAGCTACAGCATTTTCGTCTTGACGTGCCGAGGCTTGCAGGTAGTCAAGTTCTTTTTGTAGCTTCTCGTCTAATTCCTGTTTGATAGGTGCGAACGACGAGTCAGAGTAACGCACGTTGAGTATGAGCGTATCAACGCCATAGCCAACTAGCTTCATTGACATTGGGTAAGTTCCTTTCTTGAACGTCTTACTACATAGCAAGACTTGCTAGAAACGAGGAAAAATCATGAATGATGCAGCACAGCCATATAACACAACACCTTGCCCTGAATGCGGTAGTCAGAGAGTCTGGTCACAAACAGGCGTCCAAATGAATTTAATGCCTAGACTGTTTTCTTACATCCGTTTGCAAGCATTAGTCTGTATCAACTGTGGACATACGACTATGTATGCGGAAGAGCCAGAGAGACTACGACAAAAACTAAGAAGGTGAAATACCAGAGGAAAGAGGAATGTAGATAGAATGGCGCGTGTTACCTACTGTGCGCCATTCAAAACGTTTCCCCCGTGAGAATGCGATGCCAGAGGGTACGAGCATCGAGACGGTAGTAGCGTTGCAGAAAGTTAAAGAGAGTGCCGCCCTGTTGCCACGCGTAGCAGTACCAGCACGACCCACCAGCAGAGCGAGGAGCATACGCCCGAAATGATGGATGCGTATCCTTCCCGTCTGAGTGATGTTCCCCAAAGGGACAGCACCCTAAACCGCGACGGTCCAGACGCACATAGCGACTCATCACAGAGAGCGTGTCTTGAGAAGCGCACCAGGTACGAATGGTTGCAGATGAGAGCGGCGTTTCAGGAATGGACACGCTTTTTGTTAACGATTGGCGTGTGTTCTGCTCCAACGGTTCTGCACTCGCCGAAAGCGTCGAGAGATCAGGCACCGTTGCCCGTCGCAGTGTCGAGAGCCACTCAAAGGAACCAAGTTTGATCGGAGTCAGATCAAAAGCTCCAGGTCCATGTGAGACCGTCGCAAACCAATACCGCTGACGTGTCACCCGATGCACACCAAAGGGCAGCCGAATAAGGGAGCCATAGCCAGCGCTTGCATCTTGTTTGGGGTAGAACTCCACGCCATCGGGACAATAGGGCAGCAGCCACCACCGCAGGTGAGCAGGTGTCACCAGGGAGGAGAGGAAGACCCACAGATGCCCACCGCGCCGCGAGTCTTCGAGATAGGATGGAATAGCCAGCCGTTCGAGCCGTGTTTGCAGCCGCGAGAGCACCGTAAAGCCATCATCCCGGTCAGCATCAAAGACCGCAAAGCGGCAGGTACCCTGCTCATCAATCACATAGGTTCCCACCGTGTGTATGCCTTGCATATGCAGGCGCAGCACCTCATAGGTGAGCGGTTGACCAGTTCGCACATACCGCCCGGTGTCGCGTTGGAGCGCGTAGTCATTGCGCCGACCCACAAAGGTGGACGCGATCAAGTGTAGCTGAGATTGTTCAATCATTGTACCCAACCTCGCGAGGAGAGAACGCCCGACAGCATCGCACAACACCATCGGGCAACAAGACGAGTGAGCCACGAGCCAGGACGCGTGGCGCGTGGCGCACAAAGAGTTACGAGCGGTTCATGCGATCAATGCGCCGTACTCGCACCTGGTCAGTGCCAGGCACATCCGCATCAGGCGCGGGAAGTTTATCTTCCGTAACCATTGTCGCGGGAGGCAACGCCCGACGCTGCGCGTCGGCAAGCATGGATTGTGCATTCATGCGGTCCAGTTCCAACCACACGGCGTTGCGCTGTTCCTTCATCTCAATGTCTTGCTTCTCTTCGGTCTCACGGCGACGGGCGACCGATTGAGCGCGTTGTATCTCAAGCTCCGCTTCATTGAGATCACGGATCGCCTGGGCGCGAATGCGTTGGTCGGCCACGAACTTTTTGAGGGACTTGAAGTTCATCACCGCCAGGAACAAGAGCGCGGCAATGTCCACCGCTGGCACCATCGCCACCCGGAAGACCAGAGCCGCAAGACCTGCATTATTCGAAGGCGTGATATGCTGCGAAGCAATGAACCATTGTGCCAGACCAGAAGCCACCGCGAACACGAGGAAGGCCACCACCGAACCGATGAACTTGGGAGCATAGGCCGAGTCCGTCGCCATCTTGCGCAAAGCAGACGCCGCCGAGAAGGTCATCATCGTTAAGGCAAACTCACCCGCCATTGCGACCACATGTGTACCGAGGGACCACCCCTCATTCCAATCGAAGCGACCGCCATACGCATCGCCAATTTCCTTGCCCATCGCATAGGCCACCACGAGTGGCAGCGCATAGGCCAGGAACAACAGGAACCAGCGCAGCAGCTTTTCCAGCCAGGTTTCACGGTCCTCATCAAACGAGTCAATAAGCTTGCGGTATCGTTCAAAGTGGGTATGCGGGTGTACAGCATCTTCCATCACATCATCCTCGAAGAACTCTGGTTCCGCAGCCGTGGAAGGAGACAGAGGAGTACGAGGACGACGAGGCACCGCAGCACCAGACGTACCACCCTGAGAACTGCCAGAGGAGTTGCCAAACAGCTTGCCAAGAAAACTCATAGTTTTTGGTTTCCTTTCACTGCATGTAATGAGTAGAGAGAGAGCGGGCCGAGGAAGAAACGCCCCGACCCGCCGTAAACACCTTATTCCTCGTCGTGAGGAATGCCCAGGTCACGCACATTCGTCACCTGAGAGCGTATCTGCATCACCTTCTTTCCATCTTTGAGAGTACGTTCACCCGCTGATTGAGACACAATGGACACTTTGACCTTGTGTCCTTTAAGATCAGCACCAACCAGCGTGTCATAATCCTTGTCATCCGAGCGCACCTGGCAGGACCAGACATGACCCGGCACCATGTCGCTGATTTCCATGGACAGAAACTTCCAGGTCTCGCCCTTGCGTGGTCCTTGTCCGGTGACACCCTCGACCTCGCGCAGACCGTTGACGATACCAGTTAAGACAGCAGCCATCTTTGTTTCTCCTTTGTGGAATGGTGTTTCAAACTGTTGAGGGAATGAGTAATCCAAACGCACGACAGGAACGCACAACGAGTCCTACAGTTGCGGAGCCAGGCCGATACAGCAGCCATACTCTGCAATCACCACAAGCGAACCATCTACACCCTTGCGATAGTGACCATTGCCCACTACCGCAAGGATGACGACGAGGTGTATTTCTATCTCAGAGCCAACAGGCAACGCCGCGACCACATCGCGCAGCTCGTCAAAGGTGCGCGCCATCTCCGCTAACACCGAGCGTCCGTGATACTCAACATAGACCGAGGCATAGCCAATCGGAGTATGATAGCGAGTGCCAGACTTACGCCGAAATTGCCGATCATAGCGACGGTGGCAGCGTTGACATAAGACCATCGTTTCGGCGTCCTTCTTCCAGGTTTCGTACTGACGACAGTGAGCAATCGAGAGATGCACCATGTAGGGATTGCCCTGAGAACTCTCTTGAATGGCCCGATCAACAATGCCGCACTCCTCACAACGGAAGCCGACCGCCTTGAGCTTTTCAGCACGCATGGCACGCCATTCAGGAGGGTAGAGCTTGGAGTCAATAGGCATCAGCACACCTCGACCTACACCAGTATCCGACCAGCACGCCAGGCAGCCACCGCCGAGTTGACCGCCGCGATATAGGCCGAGACATTATTTTCCGAAGTAGGAGCATACACAGGAATAATCTTCTCGACCGTGGAGAGACCACGCGGAAGGTACTCGGTCGAAAGCACGTGAAACCAATCATATGCTCCCTCTTGCCAACTGGCATACCACCGAAAACGCCCGGAGCAGTGAGGATAACCAGCACACACAACGTTTCCTAGTGAATGCGTGAGAGCCGCGAACCCGTAGCGTCCGAACGTGCTTTCATGCTGAAAAAAGGCCAACGCAGGAGCATCATCAATGCCATAGGTCAGGCTATCCTGATAGAGCGCTTGCCCAAGACCCACCGCAGGCGATTGATAGGCAGAAAGCACTTGGTTGATGAAATCAGCAGAAAGTATTAATAACGGCTTACAATTAGACCAGAAGTAACGCTCAAAATTGACCCACTCCTCGACAAGCCCTATCCTCGTGTTCATCAAGGACACAAGGAGGGACCATGAAAAGGAGTGGTACCATCAA
>JAABUQ010000565.1_pt1 | contig 86758 bp, 77 predicted proteins | sample 5560001 | NCBI WGS metagenome assembly JAABUQ01 (sample SAMN10711888, study PRJNA513371) | rock metagenome | isolation source: Antarctica rocks | place: Antarctica: Victoria Land, Finger Mt nord | collected 2015-12-18
CGAGCGTCCTGCGCACGCTCTCTCGGACCACGTCGGGCCCCGCCTTGATCGATGCCGTCGTCCAGCTCGCACATCCCGCCGTCCCCATCCCCGGCTGAGTCCCCCTCCGGGGCGCTAATCAGTTACCAGATTACTACAAGTGATGAACGAACGCACCGGGAAAGGACACTTCGGTCAGGTTTCTCCCGCGTGCCTCCGACCTAACCAATCCTGCGTGAGCTATTCCGGCCGGCCTTCCCGGTCCAGCACGATGAGGGAGACGGCCTGCCGGGGCAGGGGGAACCGGAGCTTGAACTCCCCTCCCTGCGGGCGAACCCACTCGGGCGAGCCGAGCGACGCGAGGTCCGAGGCGCTTTCCAGGGTGGCACGCTGCTCGGGAGACGGACGTCGGGGCGAGCCTATCCGTTTCCATGCCTCGAAGGCGTTGCTGTGGTCCCGGTCGATCCGGAAGTGTTCGACCCGGACGGGACCCTTGCCGTCGGCAAGTCCGGCGATCGCGAGCTCGACGTCGGCGGTCGGGCCGGGGACGTCGTCGTCGTGGTGGTGCCAGGCGAGGATGCAGAGCCGGCCGTCCCGCAGGCTGGCCAGGGCCGAGACGTCGGCCTGGCCCCGGACGCCGTCGCGACGGATCGCGTCGAGGCCGACCTCGGCGCTGCTCTCGACCGCGAGCCGCTGGCCGCCCATCTGGCCGAACATCCGGAAGACGTTCAGCACGGGCAGGGCGACCCCGTTGGTCGCCAGGACCCGGAACCCGGCGAAATAGGGCTGGTCCTCGAACTCGAAGGCCCAGGTCACCGCCCCCTCGAAGTTCACCCCATGCTTCTCGGCCAGCGCGTGCTTGCGGGCGAACGAGGCGGCGGTGTAGCTGGCGTAGAGGGTGCCGTTCCGGTAGCCGTTCTGGGGGTAGAGCGACTCCGGGCAGGCCGCGCAGCCGTCCGGGTCGGACTCGCCGATGATGATCGGCTTGCCCTTCAGTTCCGGGTAGCTCGCCACGACCTCGAAACCCCGGTCGATGTCCTGGATCTGGGCGGCGATGCCCGTCCGGACGTGCCCATCGACGAACCGGGGCTCCCCCTTGGCGTGGAAGGCGACGAAGTCGATCGGCGAGCCGACCCGGCCGGTGGCGTGGTTCGTCCCGCGGACGCAGTGGTCGATGAAGTCCCTGAGGAACTTCGTCGACCCGGGCGACTTCGTCCCCGCGACGTGCGGGCCGCCGACCCGCGCCGTCGGCAGGGCCCGCCGGACGGCGTCGACCGCGTAGTCGTAGAGCTTGTGGTACTCCTCGGGCGTGCCCCGCCAGTAGAGGATATTCGGCTCGTTCCAGACCTCCCAGTACCAGGTCTCGACCTCGGCCCGCCCGTACCGGTCGATGTCGTGGAGCACCCAGCGATGGATCAGCTCGGCCCACCTCGCGTAGTCCCTGGGAGGGTAGGCCCAGCCGGTCGAGATCGAGGCCTTGCCCCCGGGGGTCCACTGGTGCTGGTAGGGAGTCGGATGGGTCGAGAGGGCCTCGGGCATGAACCCGATCTGGACGAACGGGCGGACGTGACGATCACGGTAGGTGTCAAAGATCCGGTCGAGGATCGTCCAGTCGTAGCGCGGCCTGCCCTGGGCATCCTCGGAGTAGACGCCGGTCGACCCCCACTTCAGGGCCGGCGTGCCGTCGCCGGAGGTCAGCAAGTTATGGGTCCGGATGTAGACCGGCTCCGGGCTGAGCGCGGCGAGCTGCGAGAGCAGGGCCTTGCCGTCCTTCATGTCGGTGTAGTTCGGCTCGTCGTGGCCGAAGAACCGCCAGACCGGCCGCAGCTCGCCCCGCGGCTTCGAAGCATCGACCCGGATCGAGACCGGGAACGGGTCGGCCGCCCGGCCGGCCCCCGGTCCGGCCGCCGCCAGGATGGCCACCAGGGCAAGGCGGGACGTCCGCGACATCGTCAGGTCTCCCTCGGCTCGATCCGATCGTCCGACGGGCCGGACGGTCGTCCCCAGCCCCGGGGTCACGTCGCCCGGCCAGAGCGGGCCGGCAGCTCACTTGGGCCGGGTGAGGGTCCAGAGTCGGGGGGCTTCGCCACCCTCGCCCGCCTTGAACTCGGTCGGGCGCGGGTTGCCGGGGTCGCCGACGCAGAGGGTCAGCGTCTCGCCCTCGAGCTTGTAGAGGCCGAGCGTGTCGGGGAGCTCGTTCCCCGCGGCATCCTTGAACTTGACGAAGTCGACCGATCGCGGCGCGGCGTCGTCCTTCAGCGTCATCTCTCCCTTCAGGTCGGAGTGCTCGCCGTCCTGCCCGGTGAACCTGGCCGAGACGGTGCTCCCCTTGATGTCGAGGAGCATCGGCCGGTCCTTGTTCGGGCCGATCATCGCCTTCCACTTCCCCTGGAACGCGGCGAGGTCGCCCTTGGGGGCGTCGGTCTTCTTCTCGTCGTCCTTGGGCGGGGCTTCGGCCTTCTTGCGGGTGAAGACGACGAGGTTCGGCGGGCCGTCCTCGCCCTGCTTGAACTCGGTCGGCCGCTCCTTGCCCGGGCCGCCCGAGCAGGCGGTGAACTTGTCGCCCTCGATCTTGTAGATCGCCAGGTTCTCGGGGACGTCGTCCCCCCCCTGGGTGGTGAACTTCACCCAGTCGAGCGTCTTGGGGCTGGCCTTCTCGTTGACGACGACCTCGCCCTTGACCTCGAACGGGTTGCCGTTGACCTCGCCCTTCACGGTGACCTTGTCGCCCTTGTACTCCATCGTGATCGGGATGTCCTTGTTCGGCCCGATCGTCGCGGTCCAGGTCCCCTGGAGCTTGGCCAGGTCGCCCGAGGGGGCCTTGTCCTCGGCGACGGCCGCGAGGGAGAGGGTGCAGGTCAGGGCAATGATGGAGAGCAGTTGCATCGGGCGGACCCTCGGGATAGTCGGGGTGGGCGAGACCGTCCCAAGGATGGCACGGAGGACGCCCGACCGCCAGGGGTTTCCGCCGCCCCGGGGCCTTGCGGGCGCGCCGGGCCGGGCTATAGTGGCCCTTCTCCGGTCGATGTCGGGCGACGGTCGTGCAGCCGGCACATCGGCCCCCGGCCCAGGCAGAAGGACTCCGAGATGAGCCAGCGCAAGCTCCGGGTGGGCATGGTCGGCGGCGGCGGCCCCGCCAACTTCTTCGGGGGGCCGCACCGCCGCGCGATCCTGATCGATAACTCCGCCGAGCTCACCGCCGGGGCGCTCCGGAGCAAGCCCGAGGAGTCGATCGCCTCGGCCAGGGAGCTGTTCTTCGCCCGCGGCTACGGCGACTGGAAGGCGATGATCGAGGCCGAGGCCAGGCTCCCGGTCGGCGACCGGATCGACTACGTGACGATCGTCACGCCGAACGACGCCCACTTCGGCCCGGCCGACGCCGCCGCGTCGGCGGGCATCGGCGTCCTCTGCGAGAAGCCGCTGACCACCACGCTCGATGAGGCGAAGCGGCTGAAGGCGACCGTCGAGTCCAGGGGGACGCCGTTCGTCGTCGCCTACACCTACACCGGGTTCCCGATGGTCATGCTGGCCAAGACCCTCGTGCAGGACGGAGCCGTCGGCGAGGTCCGCAAGGTCGAGGCGTGGTATCCCCAGGGCTGGCTCGCGACGAACCTCGAAGAGTCGGGCCAGAAGCAGGCCTCGTGGCGGGTCGACCCGGCCAAGGCCGGCGCCTCGGGCTGCGGCGGAGACATCGGCACCCACGCCTACGAGTTCGTCCGGTTCGTCGCCGGCCTGGGCGCCACCCGGGTCCAGGCCCGTCTCAAGTCCTTCGTCCCCAACCGGGCCCTCGACGACGACTTCACCGTCCTGGCCGAGCTGGAGAACGGCGCCATCGCCACGATCGCCGCCTCGCAGATCACCATCGGCGCCCAGAACGACAACGGGTTCCGGGTCTCGGGCACCAAGGGCACCCTCGAATGGTCGATCACCGACCACAACACCCTCAAGGTTTACGAGGGGGGCCAGCCCGTGAAGCTGTACCGGCTCGGGGCCGAGTACGGCTATTTCCCGGCGTCGATCAAGCCCTACATCCGGACCCCGTCCGGCCATCCCGAGGGCTTCCACGAGGCCCTGGCCAACCTCCACATGACGCTCCAGCTCGCCGTCCGCGCCAAGCTCGGCGAGACCGTCCCCGCCCCGTTCCCGCACCCCGGGATCGTCGACGGCGTGGCGGGGATGGCCTTTATCGAGGCCGCCGTCGCCAGCTCGAAGGCCGAGGGGCAATGGACGAAGGTCGGGTGATCGCCGACGGGCGGGCGGACCGAGGTCGATTGGACCGGCCCCGGTCCTGACTTCATCCTATTGCTGAAAGACGAAAATCGTCGTGGCCCACTCGGCTTTGTAGACCGCCAATTCGCCCGGGAGGCAAGATAACACCAGGCCGAATTCGTGCATCAACGCAAATCCTACCGCATCGACAAGAGGTAGAGTCGCACCATCCAGGTCGCTTGCGTCCGCCATGATATGGCAAACTCTTGCTGCGCCCTTGGAAACGAGCAAGTGTTGAAGTAAATCCGAAGTGCAATTCTTGCATGAAACTGGCATGGATAAAGTATAATCCAGTTCCACTGCGTTGCTCAACCGATTCAGCGCCTTACCCCGTCGTTTTCTCGTCGGCGACCCCAGGAGGAACAGATATCGTTCACGATGATCGGGTAAGATGAATGAATTGACAAACTGTATTTCGTGATGATTTAACATATCAAATGCCAGTTAAGATCAGACCTGAATTCCGTCTCTGCCGGTTCAATCATCCCTGTCTGAAAGTCTTGTTCGAGTTACCTTTGCTTGACAAGGGGTCGGTGTCATCGATTCGGAGGAACAAGAGAAAAGCCCGGGACGGAGGCCGGCGTCCTTCCTGCTGAGGAGCCTGCGACATGACTCCGGACGGGTTCGGGGCCCGCACAGGCTCCCACGTTGGTTTCCCGACGGGTTCCCCTTATACTCGGGACGATGATGGGGGCCGTCGGTCCCGAGGTCCGTCCGCGCCCGGGGGCCTGCCGTGAAAGAGCCGCTCGTCCGCTTCAGCGTGGCCATCGGCGGCGAGCTGCTCCGCCGGTTCGACCGGTATCGCGAGGAGCGCAGCTACCCCAACCGGAGCGAGGCCGTCCGCGGCCTGATGCGCGACGCCCTGATCGAGGAGGCGGTGGCCGACGACGCCGGCCCCGCGATGGGGGTCGTCACGCTCGTCTACAACCACCACGCCGGCCGGATCTCCGAGCGGCTGACCGAGTTGCAGCACCATCACCTCGACGCCGTCGTCACCACGACCCACGTCCACCTCGACCTCGACCGTTGCCTGGAGGTGATCCTCCTCCGAGGGCCGGCGCGGGCCGTCCGCGAACTGGCCGACGCCCTGATCGGGACCAAGGGCGTCGAGACGGGCCGGCTCGTCCTCACCTCGGCCGCCCCCCCGCCCGACCGCCACGAGCACGGCCACTCGCACTCGCATTCCCATCCCCATCCCGACACGCGGGCCTCCGCGCGAACCTCGATCGCCCCGCCCGCGTCCGACGGGGCGGACCCACCCGCGCCCCGACCGAGAGGAGGCCGACGATGACGACCCGACCCATTGCCAATCGCCCGTCGTCGAGCCTGCGCCCGCCCGCCTCTTTCCTCGCCTGATCGACGGCCCGGACGGGCCAGGCTCGCGACCGACATCCCGTTCGTGACACGACCGAGCCCCCCTCGGTGTCGCCGCGATGCGCGCCGAGGTCATCCCGTCGAGAGCCCGATGACCCTGCCCAGACCATCGAAGAGACGGTTGCGGACGCTCTGTGCCGAGGTCTCCCCCGAGGACGGCACCGATCCCCGCGACTGGCAGAAAGATCCCCACGGCCGGAAGTCCGACCGGAGGAAGGCGCGGCAACTCTGCGGCCAGGTGGCCGAGTCGCTCACGTTCCTCCTGGCCGGCGAGGCCGACGACCTGCTCCGCACCCTCGATGTCGCGGGCGTCGAGCCCGCGCCCGACACGAAGCAGCTGCTCGTCACCGTCCACGCCTTGCCCGGGCCGACCCCGGCCAACCCGTCGGCGATCCTCGACGCCCTGGGACGGGCCTCGGGCCGGCTCCGGTCCGAGGTCGCGTCGGCGATCACCCGGAGGCGGGCCCCCCTGCTCGTCTACCGGGTGCTGGTGGCCGGCCCGGCGTGACCGACGGCCGACCCATCCCCGACCCTCCCGCCTCCTCCCCCCCGGAGGCCGGGAGGGTCGGGCTTCACTCGCCGGCGACGATCCGCAGCGCGATGTCCCCGCGGAAGGGAGGCGAGGCGAGCGCGATCGGCTCCCCCGTCGCGACCGCCCGTCCGTCGGCGAGGACCCGCCCCTCGGCCGGGCTGTGCCATTCGTAGCGATACCGCCCGTCGGGAAGCCGGAGCCGGAGGCTGGTTGCCGACTGCCCTTGCGGGTCCGCCCGGAGGTAGATCGCGTAGGCCCGGCCCCGCTCGGCCAGGACCTGCGACGTGATCCCGGGGGGCAGGTCGACGACGACGGCCGGGTCGGGCTTCATCCGGACGAAGTCGTACCCTTCGACGAACCGCTTCAGGTAGGCGAGCTGCGACCGGAACGCCGGGCCGCCCCCGCCGGGAGTCGGGGCGACGACCTCGGCCGTGCCGTCCTCGCGGTCGGTCGTGAACGAATAATCGAGGTGCGAGAAGAGGGAGCCCCCCGCGATCAGGAACTCCCAGGCCTCGGCCCGGTAGACGAAATCGCTGGTCCCCCGGAACCCGGTCTCGTCGTCGCCGATCGCCCGATTGAGCCCGTAATTCAGGCCGACAGCCCCGGGCGGGCTGGCGTAGTGGAAGTTCAGGAGTGAGACCGACGGCAGCGGGGCCTCGACCTTCGCCGCCCCGTTGGCGATGTTCTGCGCGATCAGGTGCCGGGACGGCAGCGACCCCTCGGCATCGACGATCGTCGACGCGATCCGGGCCTGCCAGTCGACCGTCACGCCGCCGAAATATGGCTCGTTGCAGATCTCGTAGTAGACGTTGTCGAACCGGTTCAGCGCGGCCACGACCGACCGGACGAACGCCACCTGCCGGTCGACGATCGCCGGATGCTTGAGCGTGTAGACCTCGTTCGAGGGGACGTCGGGCGAGCCGTTGACGTTGTTCCTCGGGTTCCAGGCGTTGACCGCCCAGAGCCCCTCGTCGTAGAAGGGGCAGAAGAGGACGAGCTCCACGACGATCCCGCGGCGGCCGGCCTCCTCGCAGAAGGCCGAGAGCCGGGGGAGATAGGCGGGGTCGGGGCGGTCGAGGTCGAACTTGTGGCCGCCGTCGGCCGCGCCGGGTGTCGCCGACCGGGCGTACGGGCCGAGGAACCGGCCGGGCTTCGGGGCCAGGGTGTTCGCCCGGATCTGGAACGAGCCGGGGACCTCGCGGTAGGTGCCCGAGAAGGTCCGGGTCAGGTTGAAGCCGCGCGCCTTCAGCTCGTCGAGGTAGGGACGAAGTCGAAGTCGAGGTTGAGGACCGCCCCGTAGTGCTCACCCGAGGTGACGAGCACGGCCGGCTTGCCCCGGAAGAGGAAGTAATGCGGATTCTCGGGGTGGAGCGCGATCGGCCCGGCGGCGTGGGCCGCCGTCGCGGCGAGGACGACCGTGAGGCCCAGGGCGAGGGCGAGCCGGCTTCCGGGGTTTCCCATGGTCGGGCGAGTCCTTTGCGTATGGGATCGGGTCGGATTGCGATCAGGATGCCTGCGCGGGCGGCTCGTCGCAACCGACTCGCGGGGGATGGCCGGATGAGGGCGATCGTCATCGAGGGGGTCGGCGGGCCGGAAGTGCTCCACGTCCGGGAGGTGGCGACCCCCGAGCCGGGGGGCGACCAGGTCCGGGTCCGCGTCCGGGCGGCCGGGGTGAACCGGGCCGACCTGATGCAGGCCCGGGGCCAGTACCCCGCGCCCCCGGGGGCGCCGGCGGGCATCCCGGGCCTGGAGTTCGCCGGGGAGGTCGATGCGCTCGGCCCCGGCGTGACGGGCGGGCTGAAGGTCGGCGACCGCGTCTTCGGGATCGTCGCCGGGGGCGGGCAGGCCGAGTCCGTCGTCGTCCCGGAGCGGATGGCCGTGCCGATCCCCGCCGGGCTCGACGACGAGTCGGCCGCGGCGGCCCCCGAGGCCTTCATCACCGCCCTCGATGCGCTCGAGGCCCGCGCCGGGGTCCGGCCGGGGGAGCGGGTCCTGATCCACGCCGTCGCCGGAGGGGTCGGCTCGGCGGCCGTCCAGCTCGCGCATGCGATGGGTTGCACCGTCTTCGGGACGTCGAGGACCGCCGACAAGCTCCGCCGGTTCGTCGAGCTGGGCCTCGGCCTCGATACCGCGATCGACTCGACGAGGGAGGAGTTCGCCGAGGTCGTCCGCCGCGAGACCGGGGGCGAGGGGGTCCACGTCGTGATCGACCACGTCGGCGGCCCGGCGATGGAGGGGAACCTCGCGTCGCTGGCGACCCTGGGCCGGCTCGTCGTGGTCGGCCTGCTCGCGGGGCCGATGGCGACGGTCGACCTCGGCCTCCTGATGCGGAAGCGGCTGAGCATCGTCGGCACGACGCTGCGGGCCCGGCCCGTCGAGGAGAAGCTCGCCGCCACCCGCGCCTTCGCCGACCGGGTCGTGCCGTGGCTGGCGCGCGGGGTCGTCCGGCCGCTCGTGGACCGGGTCTACCCGCTCGACCGGGTGGGCGAGGCCCACGAGCGGGTCAAGTCAAACCTGGGCCTTGGAAAGGTCGTGCTCCGGGTCTAGCTCGCCGTCGGACCGGAGCAGGCCGTCCTGGATCTCGAGCACGAGGTCGTCCGGCGTGATGAACCGGCGGTCGTGGGTGACGACGACCAGGGTCGTCTGGCGGTCGGCCTGGAGTCGGCGGAGGATCCGGTAGATCTCGTCGCCGGCGCGGGAGTCGAGCTCGCCGGTCGGCTCGTCGGCCAGCACGACGTCGGGGTCCTTGATCAGGGCCCGGGCGATCGCCACCCGCTGCTGCTCGCCGCCCGAGAGCTGGTACGGCCGGTGGTCGATCCGGTCCCCGAGCCCGACCTGGCGGAGGAGGTCCGCGGCGCGGGCCTTCAGCTCGGGCGAGAGGCCGCGCGGCAGGTAGGGGATGGTGACGTTCTCGAGCGCCGTGAGGTTGCTGATCAGGTTGAACGACTGGAAGATGAAGCCGATCCGGTCGCGCCGATAGGTGTTCATCTCGGCCTCGGAGAGCCGCGTCAGGTCGCTGCCGGAGACGACGATCCGCCCCGTGGTCGGCCGGTCGAGCCCGCCGAGGAGGTACAGCAAGGTCGACTTGCCCGACCCCGACGGGCCGACGATGAAGGCGAACCGCCCCTTGGGGATCCGGCAGGTCACGCCCCGGAGCGCCTCCACCCTGCGCTCGCCGCTCCGGTAGGACTTCGTGACGTCGTCGGCTTCGATCATGGGGTTCGTCGCTCGGATCGGGCGGAGGGTCGGGCGCGGGAAGGGTCGCGAGGACGGGTCTGGAGACTGGGACGGGCCGTCGGCTCGGCTCAGCGCGAGCCGAGCCGGATGGCGTCCATCGGCACGAGCCGCGACGCCCGCCAGGCCGGATAGAGCCCGCCGAGGGTCCCGGTCACCAGCGACAGGCCGATCCCCAGCGCGAAGAGGCCCGGGGGCATCGCCAGCCGGAGGCCGCCGCTGATGAACTGGTTGCCCACCGTCATGCCGAGGTAGGCCAGCAGGCAGCCGATCCCCCCGGAGAGCAGGCCGAGGCAGGCGCTCTCGGCCGTCACCAGGGTCAGGACGTTGCCCTGCGACCAGCCGTTGGTCCGCAGGACGCCGAACTCGACGAACCGCTCGGTCGTGCTCATCAGCATCGTGTTGACGATCCCGACGATCCCGACCAGCAGCGCCAGGCTGACCGTCATCAGCAGGAACAGGTCGAGCTGGCCCATGAGCATGCCGAAGTTGGCCATGAACTCGTTCATCCCCCGGGCGTCGACGTCCTTCAATCGCTCCTCGATCGCGGCCGAGACGGCGTCGTTCCTGTCCGGGTCGTCCATCTCGACGTAGAAGGTCGAGACGGTGTCGGGCGAGACGCCGAGGAGCTTCCGCGCCCGGTTGATGTCCATGACGATCACGACGTCGAGGAACATCGACCCGGTGTCGTACAGCCCGACGATCTCGAACGCCTCGCCGTTCATCCGGATCGAGTCGCCGACGACGCTCGGCTTGCCGTCGGACTTCCGCGGGAACTGGCGGGAGAGCTTCCTGCTGATGACGACGTGGCTGGTGCCGATGTCGGTCTCGTCGAGGAACCGGCCCTCGCCCTTCTCCTTGACCGAGGTCGGGTAGACGCCGCTCCGCAGGTTCAGGTGGGCCGCGATGTCCTGGCCCTGGACGAGCGGCATGTCGAGCAGGCTGGTCAGCGCCTGCTTGCCTCCCCCCTTGAGGAAGTCGCCGGCCGTCCGGGCGAACGACCCCTGCTCGTTGACCCGCGGGGCGATGTCCCAGACCTCGGGGGCGACGACCCGGACGCCGGGGACGGCCTTGATCGTGTCGTAGTATTTCGCCGGCAGGGTGCTCAGGGGGGGGCTCGGGACGTTATCCCGCATCACCATCACGCCCTGGATCTTGCTCAGGGTGTCCCCGACGAGGTTCCGCAGCCCCCCCGACAGGCTGAACAGGCCGATCACGCCCAGGATCGGGATCGACAGCCCGATCAGGGCCAGTGCGGTCCGGAGCGGCCGGGTCAGGAGGTTGCGCCAGGCGAACGGGAACATGGATCGGTCTCAGGGTCGGGCGAACCTCGGGGAGCGGCCCCCGTCGCGACCGGCGCACCGGGTCATCTCATCGCGGTTCGACAGGATTGAATTATAGTCCCCGCCGCCGGATGGCCAAGGGGAGATCCCGTCCCGCGACGCCGAAACGGCCTCGCGTCCATGAAGCCCGGCCGATGGCGGGAGAACGCCGCCCTCCTGGAGGCCGGCCGCCTCCCGGAGGCCGAATACGAGTCAATCCGCTCGCGATGGCGGGCCGTCGCCGACGCCTCGTGGGTCGGCCAGACCTGAATCGGCCCGCGACCTGCGGATATTGCTTGCGTCGCCGACGATCGGCCGGCGCGGAGGGCCGGTGAACGATGATAAAGCAGAGTTGCTGGCACGGGCGATGCACCGTTGGAGATCATACCCACATAGCGGGGCGATACACCGGGAGGTCGTTGGAATGGAAAACGGTTGCCGAGACGACGCGCTCACCCTCACCACGGAGTCGCCGCGGGGGATCGCGATCCGCCTGTTCATGGTCTTTGCCCTCAATTTACCCTCGATTATTCTGAATATCTCTATCATAATTTCTCCCGGGACAGCCCAGCTACCGACGGCCACCTCGATAGTCGCTCTGAATGCAATAGTCGGTCTGAGTGCAATGCTGCTCGCGATCAGCCTGTTCTTGTGGTGGCTGGTCACGTGGGGGACCTGGGTGCTCGACGCTGACGGGATCGAGTTCTATCCTCGCTTCGGGCGGTATCGCCGCCTGCAGTGGGACGAGGTCGAATGGGTGTGTTGGCAGAAATGGCGAGTCTCCCTCCGGGGCAGTCGAGCCCGGATTTCGATCCCTTGGGAATGGTTGCCACGGGCTCAGGTTGAACAGGGCAGATGGCGGATCGAAGGAATCTTGTCTCCCAAATTCGACCTGAAGGTCGGTTCGCCCACGCTGTGGCCGCTCGGTCCGCCGGCCCTCTTCGCTCGAATCCCCCGCCTATTCGGGATCGCCGTCGTGGCGACGGCCATCTGGCTCGGCGTCGGGTTCTGGATCGTCAACCATGCACCCCTCCCCGGATCGCGACGTTTGGATGCATTCTGCCTGTGGTCAATGCTCCTCGTGCTGACCCCATTCTGCTGGGTGGGATCTCAGTATCAGCGTGCGCAGAGGCTGGTTCATCCGGAGTGGCCGTGGCGGGGTCGCCGCATTCGCCATGCGGAGGATGACCAATAGATAAACGGACTGGATTCGAATGGGCGTTGCACCCGCGATCTCTGTCATCGTGCCGGTCTACAACGGGACCCGAACCCTGGACCGTGCGATCTCGTCGTTGCAGCGACAAACCTTCGCCAGCCAAGTGGGAGCTGATCGCTATCGACGACGGCTCGACCGACGAGAGCTACTCCCAACTCCAAAGATGGAGTCGAGAAGACCCTCGCATCCGAATGATGCGGTCCGCCGAGAATCGGGGCCCCTCCACAGGACGCATTAAATGCATCGAACGCGATGGGCCTGGGCCGTCCTCGCGGCGGGCCTCCTGGTCGCCGAGGCGCGGGCCTGCCCGGTCTGCGAGACCGAGGCGGGGGCCCGCGTGAGGTCGCACCTGTTCGGGCCGGACTTCACGGCCAACCTCGTCGCGACCCTGCTGCCGTTCCCGATCCTCTTTGGTATCGTCGGCCTGATCCACCACGGGCCCCCCGGCCGGCGGAGCCCCGAGGCCGGGGCGGGGGGACGCACCGAGGACGGTCCTATGAGCGAGGACAGATAATGGGCCAGACCCCGGGAGACCGACCTCTGATCGCCGCCGGGACCCTGATCGGCATCGGCATGGGCGGGTTCGTCGATGGGATCCTCTTCCACCAGATCCTCCAGCTCCACGGGATGCTCTCGGCCCGCTATCCGCGGACCGGGGTCGACCCGGAGACCGCCCTCGTCAACGTCGAGATCAACATGTTCTGGGACGGGCTGTTCCACGCCGTCACCTGGTCGGCGACGGCCCTCGGCCTGGCCCTGCTCTGGCGGGCCGTCGGCCGGCGCGACGTGCCGCTCTCGTCGCGGACCTTCGCCGGCTCGCTGGCACTGGGGTGGGGCCTGTTCAACCTGGTCGAGGGGCTGGTCGACCACGCCTTGCTCGGCATCCACCACGTCGTCGAGGCGGGGAATCACCCCCTCTGGGACGGCGTCTTCCTCGCCTCGGGCGTCGTCCTGATCCTGGCCGGCTGGGCCTCGATCCGCGCCGGCCGGGCCGGCCCGGCGACCATCACCCCGACCTGACCCCCGCGTTCAGGCCGGCCGTTCCCGCACCCAGCAGGCGACCCAGCCGAGCGCCCGGCCGACGTAGGGCCGAGCCCGGGGAAGCTCGTCGGCCAGGCCGGGCGGGACGACGAGCGTCCGCTGGTCGACGAGCGCCAGGCCGGCCCTCGCGGCGGAGCCCAGATAGTCGGCGACGCCGCGATGCACGGTCCGGATCGGCCGGCGGATGCCGGTGCCGGGGTCGATGAACCGCGCGGTCTGCCCCTCGGCCGTCCGGTCGGGATGGAGCGCCGAGAGGAGGCAGCGTCCCCCCCGGTCGAGCACCCGCGCGACCTCGGCCATCGTGGCGTCGAGGTCGGCCACGTGCTCGGCGACAAGTCCGAGGACGGCGATGGCGAACGTCGCGTCGGCGAACGGCAGCGGACCGGGCAGCGCGATCCGGACCCAGCCGACCGGCTCGCCCGCGAGGTTGGCCCGGGCCCGCCCGAGCATGGCCGGGGTCAGGTCGGCGGCGACGACCTCGGCCCCGGCCCGGAGCAGGCCCCGCGTGTGCCGGCCGGTCCCGCAGCCGAGGTCCAGCGCCCGACGGCCCGCGAGGTCGCCGAATCGGGACGACATCGCCGGCCCCTCCAGCGCGGTGAGCGGATTGCCGTCATCGTCGTAGCAGGGGGCCCAGAGCGAGTAGCCCGCCTGGACCGGGAGTTCATCGTCGGAGATCATCCGTCGGGCCCCGATCAGGAAACGTGCGTCCAGTAGCGCCGCATGATGACGGCCGTGCGGGCGTTGTCCCGGCGGGAGGGACCTCGCGGACGGCGTCGGTTTGCTTCGAAACGACACCGCGACCCCGCGCCGAGGTTCTCGGAGCGGGGTCGCGGGAGGAGGGTCGGGCCGGGATCGTCCCGATCACATCGGCGGCGGGGGCACCGGGGCCGGGGTGACGGTGGTGCCGGCGCCCGGGTTGACGGGGTTCGGGTTCGGCACGGCCGGGGCGATGGCGCCCGGGTTCGGGGCGATCGGGATCGCTCCGGGTGCACCGCCGGCGCCGGCGGCGGGCGGGACGGGCACCGGGGCGGGGGCGAGCATCGGGTTGCCGACCGCGTTGGGGTCCGCCACCGGGTAGCCCGGGGCGCCCGGGGCCGGGCCGGGGTTGATCCCCATTGCCGACATCCGGGCCCGCTGGGTCGCCGCCTGGGTGTTGGCCCAGGGGAAGGCGGGGCCGGGCGAGAAGTACTGGACGTCGTCGTGCATATAATAGCCCGAGGGCAGCGTCATGCCCGCATACTCGACCTGGCAGCCGGCGGCCGGCACCAGGCCGAGGACGGCCGCGCCGGCCAGGAGCGACCAGCGACGACGCTCCGACCGCCGCGGCGATCCCGCGCGAGGGGACAACATCGGTTCGACCCTCCTTGGTTGTGCGCGACGGCCGGATCCTCTCGGCCGCCGTGAGTCTCTTCGTTCGATCCGTGGAAGACGGGCTCGCCACCCCCGGGGCGGCGGTCCCGCCGGCCGGTCCGGTGCTCGGGATTCCGCCACACGGATGGGATCGGCTCGATCGGGGGGTCAAGCCCAATGATTCCGGATCGCCGGCCGGAAAGTCGCGCCAGGCCGGGCGTCCGCCCCGGGGCCGCGACGCGGTCGACCCGGACCCCCCTCATCTCCGGAGCGTCGAGGGGGCGGAGTACGGCCCCGGATAGGCCCCCTTGCCGATCGCGGAGTCGAGGTCGGGCGGCGGATCGGCCCGGATCGACTCCCAGGAGGTGCCGGTGATCCGCTCGACGACCCGGATCGCCGAGAGGACCGTCGCCATCGTCCCCTGGCCGGGGAAGACCGAGTCGCCGACGACCCAGAGGCCGGTGCCGAGGATGTCGGAGCCGACGGCCAGGAAGTTGCTGTTGCCCCGCGAGACCGGCGCCCCGCCGACGGCCCCGGCGGACCGGCGGGTGTAGCGCCGGAAGCTCCGGGGCGTGGCGAACTCGGCGTGCACCAGGGCCTCGGGGGCGTCGGGCAGGGCACGCCGGAGGGCGTCGAGGAGCCGGCCGCGATAGTCGGCCTTGCGGGCCGCGTGGGCCCCGGCGTCCAGGCCCGCCCAGTCGGCCGGGCGGGTGTGGGTCGAGAGGGTCGCGACCCGGACGTTCGCCGGCCCGTAGCCCGGGTCCTCGGGCGTCGACAGCGAGATCAGGACGTTGTTGCCGTCGTGGATCGGCCGGCCGTAGCTCTGGAGCACCTGGTTGAACAGCGGGGCGTCGTCCGGGACGGCACCACGGTCGATCGCGAGGTACCCGGTCACGGCGCTCCAGGCGGCGCGCGACTTCCGCTCGCCCCGCCCGAGGCGGCCGTCGAGGGACCGGCCGAGGAGGGCCGCCGCGCGGTCGAGCGGGAGGTCGAAGGCGACCTGGCGGGCGATCAGCCGGGCGCGGCGGCGGGTGGCGACGACGAACCCGCCCGAGCCGTCGGCCTCGACGCGGTCGACCAGCGTCGCCGTCCGGAGGTCTCCGCCCATCAGGGCGAATCGGTGGCCGATCCCGTCGGCCAGCGAGGCCATCCCACCCCGGGGGCGGCTCATCCCGATCCGGTACGCCTGGAGGCACGCCGCCGCGTTGGCGAACGGGACCGTCTCCGGCCCGGCCTGCGCGGTGTCCTGCAACAGCATCGCGACCAGCGACCGGAACGGCACGTCGTCGTCGAGCCCGAGCAGCCGGAGGACGTCGAGGACCGACAGGACGCAGCTCGACGCCGCGAGGGTCCCGCGGAGGCCGAGGATTCTGAGGTCGTGCACCATGTCGGACAGCGATCGGACGGGGAGCCGGGGCACGCCGCTCGCGGCCCGGAAGAGCCTCGCCCCGACCGCCGCCTGGAATCGCCAGAAGAGCCGCCGCGCCGCGGCCCGGCCCGGGAAGGCCGTCGCCGTCGCGGCCTCGAACGCCGACGGGTCGGCGGTGATGTCCAGCGTCCGGTCCGGGAGGAGGACGCGATACCGCGGGGCGCGGACGGCCTCGAAGTCGACCCCGAGCGACTCCAGCAGGTCGCCGATCGGCTCGCCGGGGGACAGGCCCATCAGGGCGGTCGCCCCGACGTCGAAGGTGAACGGGCCCCGGTCGAAATACCCCGCGCAGCCGCCGAGCTTGGTGTGGGCCTCGAGCAGCGCGACCTTGCATCCCCGCCGCTGGGCGAGCGCCGCGGCGGCGAGGCCGCCCACCCCGCCGCCGATGACGGCCAGGTCGAATGGTCCGCTCGCGGCCGTCGTCATGCTGCCCCTCGCTCCGGTCTCGATCCCGCGCGGGACGCGCGGCGTCCCCCCGGTCGCCCGCGCGATCCGAACAGGATCCGTCGTAGGTCAGTGTAGACGCCCGGCGACCGGCGCGGTTCCCGGGGCGGTCGCGCCGTGCTAGACTGGGATCGGGTCGGCCGGTGTCCGCATCCGCCGCGGCCTTCGCTCTACGCCCGGGGGCGGGCGACGCCCGTCGACGACGACGTTGATCCGACCGATCCTGGCGAACGGGTGGGCGAGCGGAGGCGGGTGCGATGGCGGGCTTCATCAAGATGGCGACCCTCGGCGAGCTGACCCCCGGCGCCGCCAAGGAGGTCGAGCACGACGGGCGGATCTACGCCCTGTTCAACGTCGACGGCAAGGTCTCCGCGATCGACGGCATCTGCCCGCACCAGGGCGGCCCCCTGGCCGACGGGCCGATCGAGGGGGGATGCGTCGTCTGCCCCTGGCACGGCTGGCCCTTCGACGTGGTGACGGGCAAGACCACGCTGAACTCGCGGATCCGGCAGCAGGTCTTCGAGGTCAGGGTCGAGGGCGACGAGGTCCTGGTCCTGGTCGGGTAGCCGACCCGTCCGAGCCGCGGCGAGCCGTCCCCGGGCGTCCCGGGGCGCTCCAACACCCATCCCCAGCCCCCCGGAAGCCGTGGCCCGCTATCGCCCCTTCCGCAACGCCGACCCCCCGCGGCTCGCGGGGCTCTGGAATCGCGGCCTCCCCGGCCTGGGGGTCGCCCGCCCCCTGGGGTCCCACGAGTTCGACGCCCTCGTGATCGACAAGCCCACGTTCGACCCCGAGGGCCTGATCGTCGCCGAGGGCGACGACGGCCACGCCGTCGGCTTCGTCCACGCCGGCTTCGGGCCGGCCGACGACGGGCGGAGGCCCCGCGCCGAGGACACCGAGCTCGGCACCATCGCCATGCTCGTCGTCGAGCCCGACCTCGTCGACGAGGGCATCGAGCGCGGGCTCGTCGAGCGGGCCGAGTCGTATCTCCGGTCGCGCGGGGCGCGGGTGATCTACGCCGGGGGCCAGCATCCGCTGGACCCGTTCTACTGGGGCGTCTACGGCGGGAGCGAGTGCGCGGGGGTGCTCTCGTCCCACGTCGCCTTCCACCGGGCGGTCCAGGCGTCGGGATATGAGCCGGCCTCCAACACCGTCCTCCTCCAGGCCGACCTCGCGATCCCCGAGCCGCGCGACCCGAAGGGGGTGATCCTCCGCCGCCAGACCCGGCTGGAGGTGCTCGACGACGCCATGCCCGCGACCTGGTGGGAGTCGGCCGCGATCGGCCTGTTCCGCCCGACGTCCTACCGCCTGCTCGCGAAGCTCGACGATCGCGAGCTGGCCCGCGCGAGCAGCTGGGAGATGGCCGGGTTCGGCCGGGCCGACGGCCGCGTCCACCTGGGCCTGCACGACGTCGAGGTCGCCGCCGACGCCCGCCGGCAGGGCTACGGCCGCCACCTCGTCGGCGAGATCATGCGCAAGGCCCGGGGCCAGTGGAACGAGGTCGTCGACGTCCAGACCCGCTCGACCAACCTCCCCGCCCTCGCCCTGTACGCGTCGCTCGGCTTCGCCCGGGTCGAGACGTCGACCCTCTACCGGAAGCCGGGATGACCCCCCGCGGCCCGGCCCCGGCGTCCGCCCGACCGGCCTCGGGACTCGCACGCGATCCCGATGAACCCCTCGCGAGAAGCGAACCCCCCGGCCATTTCCCCCGATCGGGTTGGCCGGGGGTTCGTTCGCCGGCGCCTGGGACCGGCACCGGTCGGGCCTGGCCTCGGAGAGCCGGGCCGGTTAGCCGGACGCGTGCGGTCGTGACGCCCCTGCGGTCAGCGATGGCCCCGAAGCCGTGCCTCTCGGACAGGCCGCGGGGCCGGTGTGGTCATTTTTGCAGGTATAACCACACGAAGCCGGTCATCTCCTCGTGCATGAACTCATTGCGCCGGGCGTAGACCCTGCTGAACTCCGCGCGCGCCTTGGCCCGGGCCTTCTCAGGACCGTCGGCCGATTGCTGGGCCGCCGACGCCGCGTTGGCGGCCTCCTCCCACTCGGCGAGCTTCTTCTTGAACTCCTCCGCGCCGAGGCCCTTCGCCGGGGTAATGAGGGTGACGCTGTCGCCGACGAGGAGGTCGAGTTTGCCGTCGGAATTCACGTCGTCGACCCAGACCCGGGTCGCGTGCGTGGGGCCGGTGAGGTCGGCCTCGCTGAGGGCCTGCCCGCGCCCGATCGAAGCCCCCGGTTGGATGAGCGGCCGGAATTGGCCGAGTTCGGGCGCCTTGCCCTTGCCCGCGCGGTTCTCCGCCCACTGCACGCCGCCGTTGCTGGACCCGCTCAGCACGTCCAGGTCCCCGTCGCCGTCCCAGTCGATGACGAACGGATCGCTGTGCGCGCCCTCGATCCTCAACGGCGAATCGCCGGCCTTGACCGGTTCCGGCCTGGGCGGGAACTTCCCCTGGCCCTGCCCCTTGAACCAGTAGAACGTGCCGGCGAAGTTCCCCACGACCAGGTCGAGGTGGCCGTCGCCATCCCAATCGACGGCGTAAGGCCGCGTGCAGATGTTCTCGGTCATCTGCTCCTGACCTTTGGTGGGGATGATGAGCGGTTCGCCGTCCGTCCCCTTCAAGACTTCCGCCCCGCGGAACGTCCCGTCCGGCTTGCCGTGCAGGACCTGGAACAAGCCCGCCATGTCTCGCTGCATCCGGGAGTACGACCCGGAGAGGATGTCGCGATGTCCGTCACCGTCGAGGTCCACAAACTGTGGAGTCGAGCTGGTGCATCACCACACGCCGGGCACTTCGGCCACCCGGCCTTCCGCCTGCAACCAGACCCCCTCGGCCAGCTTCCCCTCGCCCCGATTCTTGAAGACCCGGATCTTCCCCCCCTTGAACTGCCCGACGAGGAGGTCCTTCTTGCCATCGCCGTCGACGTCGGCCCAGCACGGCGCCGCGTAGCCCGGGCTCTCGACGCGGACGGCCGCCCCGTCCGCTTTCAGTCGCACCGGACGTTCGAACTCCGTGGCGCTGCACAAGGCGGCGCCGCAGAAGGGCAGAAGTGCCGCGAGAAATCTCTGCGTCATCGAGGTGCCTCCGCTGCGTGGAATGGAATGGTTGGTGCCCTATGAGATGAGCCCGCATCCCTCCGACCAGCTGACGGGCTCGTTTCCCCGATCTCCCCCGATGGCGATCCTTCGGGGCTCCGGATGCAACACCATCGACTGATGCTAAACCCCGGACGGTGGGATTGCAAGCATTCTCCTGAACAGCAAGCCGCCTCGATTCTGCGACCGAAGCCGTCGTGGGCCTCGGCCCCTCCGGAGCAGAGCACGCGGCACGACCGAGCGGTGGCACCCGCCTTCCCGCGGGATCTCTGCCCCGCGAACGGTTACGCGGGCAGGTAGCCCCGCGCCAGCGCCGTGAACGAGGCCACCTGGGCCGACCGCCAGCCCTCGTCCCGGCCCAGCTCGTCCGCCATCAGCTCGGCGACTTTCGGGGCCATCGCGATCGCGGCCCGCGCGTCGAGGAAGAGGGCCCGGGACCGACGCGCCAGCGCATCCTCGACCGTCCGGGCCATCTCGCAACGGGCTCCCCAGACGACCTCGGCCCCGACCGTCGCCAGCGCCGGGTCGAGCCGGTCGCCCAGGGCCGGTTCGGCACGGATCAGGTCGAGGATCGCCGGGGCGTCCGAGCCGTAGGCCGCGAGGTCGCCGTAACGGCCGGCATCCTCGTCGGACCCGTGGATCGCGAGCGACTCCGTCCGGGATGGCCTGGCGGGGAGCCCGGCCATCGCGCGGGCCCGGTCGACGCAGTCCTCGGCCATGCTCCGATAGGTCGTCCACTTGCCGCCGGCGATCGAGATCAGGCCCGACCCGTCGACCCGGATCGTGTGGTCGCGCGCGAGCGAGGCCGTGGTGCCGCCCTTGCCCGCCTTCACCAGCGGCCGGATGCCCGCGAAGACGCTCCGGATGTCCCCTCGGGTCGGGGCGGGCCGCAAGTAGCCCGAGGCCGTCTCGAGGATGAAGGCGATCTCCGCCTCGGTGGCCAGGGGCTCGACGGGCGCGGCCCCGATCGGGACGTCGGTCGTGCCGATCAGCGTGCGGCCCTCCCACGGGATGGCGAACAGGACCCGCCCGTCGCTCGTCCGCGGGACCATGATCGCGTCCTCCCCCGGGAGGAACGAGCGGTCGAAGACCAGGTGGGCCCCCTGGCTCGGGGCGATCGTGGCCTCGGCGCCCGGGTCGGCCATCCGGCGGAGCCCGTCGGAGAAGGCCCCGGTCGCGTTGATCACCGCCCGCGCCCGGGCCTCGAACGCGGCACCCCCTTCGAGGTCGAGGGCACGGACGCCGTCGACGGCCCCCGAGGCACCGCGGGTCAGGCCCGTCACCCGGGCGTAATTCAGGACGACGGCCCCCTGCCCCGCCGCGGTCGCGACGAGGTTGATCAGGAGCCTCGCGTCGTCGAACTGGCCGTCGTGATAGAGGACCCCGCCCCGGAGCCCCTCGGCCCGGACCGTCGGCAGCCGCGCGATTGTCTCCGCCCGCGAGAGGATCCGCGACGGGCCGAACCGGTACCGGCCCGAGAGGGCATGGTAGACCTTCAGGCCGAGCCCGTAGAAGGCCAGGTCCCGGCGTCGGTAGCAGGGGACGACGAACGCCGAGGCATGGACCAGGTGCGGGGCGTTGTGCCGGAGCCGCCCGCGCTCGCGGAGCGCCTCCATCACCAGCGAGACGTTGCCCTGCCCCAGATAACGGACGCCGCCGTGGACGAGCTTGGTGCTCCGGCTCGAGGTCCCCTTGCCGAAGTCGTCGCCCTCGAGGAGTAGGACGTCATACCCCCGCGACGCGGCGTCGACCGCCACGCCGACCCCGGTCGCCCCCCCGCCGACGATCAGCAGGTCCCACGGCCCGCGCCGGTCCGCGACCCGACGGAGCATCGCACCGCGATTCATGACGCGCCCCTCCCGGCCCCGAAGATACCGAGGATCGGTGCCCGCGCCCCCTCGGTGCATCGAGAGGACGGCGACGTTGACCGGAGGTGTCGGGCGGCCGATAATTGCATGCAATGAGACGCTCGAACTTGCCGAGTCCGGACATCTGAGATAGAGTTCCGGGGATGGAAGTCGAGTCGTGCGAAGGGGGTGGGTACCATCATGAAAGCCGAGCTGGTGCCCGAGGACGGCGGCCCGCCGATCCCGATCACGCGCGACCTGACGGTGGTCGGCCGCCGCGAATATTGCGACGTCCGGCTCGACCACCCGAGCCTCTCGAAGCGGCACGCGATCCTGGTCAAGACCGACGGGCTCTTGATCCTCCGGGACCTCGTGAGCACCAACGGGACGAAGGTCAAGGGCCAGCGGATCCGCTGGGCGGCGCTGTTGCCGGACGACCGGATCGCCTTCGGCTCGGTCAAGTTCCGGGTCTACCTCGGCCCGGACAATGTGCCCGCCCCGTCCGAGGTGCCGCGACCGGCGAAGAGAGGGGCGGTCGGCCGGACCGACCGGGCCCCGGTCGCCTTCGCCGCCCCCTCGCCGCTGGGGACGCCCGCGGTCGCGCTCGCGGCGGGCGCGTCGGCGACGGCCGACGGCGGCCCCGACTCCGAGGACTGGCGGCACGCCATGAAGCCGCTCCCGGTCGCGGCGCAGCCCCCGGCCCCGCTCAACGAGCACGAGCTGATCATCGAGGCTGACGACGCGATCGTCGAGCTCGACGACAACGACCGCATCCCACTTGCCTGAGCCGGCCCCGAGGTGGCCCGGCCCCGGGGGGGCGGGCCGACCGATCGCGAGACGCCCCGCCCCCGGTGATAAGCCGAGGGCGGGGTGCCGTGGGGTCGGTCGCAGGGGATGCTCGGGGAGAGACGGGGGCCGTTCGAAGGCCCCCTCTGGCCGATTCAGAAGCCGTCGGTCCGGGGGCGACGGGGGTCGCGTCGGAGCGGCGGGGTGACGTTGTCGACTTGGCGGGCCTCGTGGGGTTCCAGTCGGCTCGCCTGGCGATTCTCGCGCTGAATGGCCTCGTACACCTCCTGGCGGTGCACGGAGATCTCGATGGGGGCCGCGATCCCCAATCGGACCTTATCGCCCCGGATGTCCACCACGGTGATGACGATGTCATCGCCGATGATGATACTTTCGTCGCGGTGTCGGGACAGGACCAGCATCGAAGGGCTCCTTCCTCCTGCCAACGAGGACCGTGACCGTCCGTGGTCACGTTGCCCGGGCGCTCGGATACCACGACGGGGCTCGGGATGGTACGTCGCCGGTGTCGTCCGCCCCCCCGTCACGCCGTCGCGCGGAGCGGCGACGGGGCGGGGAGCAGGGTGGGTGAGGCTTGGCCAGGGAGCGGGTACCGGACCGCATAGCGGCTGGACGTCAAGACGAGCTGCCGGCCGAGCCGGCGCGCCAGGTTGAAGACCAGGGGCCCCTGGAGGTTGACCGTGAGGCCCCCTCCCTCGCCGCGGTTGAGGATCACGTAGGTGAGCGCCGAACGCTCCTCGTCGAGCTCCAGCGCCGACCGGTCGCCCGGCCGGAGCTCCGCCCGATAGTCGGGGATCGCCAGGGGCGGGGCGATCAGCCCGAAGGCCAGCTCTGGCGCGGTCACGCTCTGCAACCACGTCAGGCCGGCCGCGACCGGGTCGGGCAGCATGACGAACTGCGTGAAGGCCCGGAACCCGACCAGGCCGTCCGGGATCCGGATGATCTCCGTCTCGGGCGCCTGGACCAGGCCGAAGCGGGTCGTGATGATATTCACTTCCTGTTTCCCTCCTTGACGTCGGGGTCGGCGTACGCCGAGTCCCGGCGCGACACCTGGCACGCTCCGGCGGCCGCCGGTCGATCCCTCGGTCCGAATGACGTCCCGCGGTCTCTTTCGACCACCGCCCTCGCGGCCAAACGCGGCCACGACGCATCCCACGGACAGACCCCACCCCGACCCGTCGGTTCCTACCGAGGGCCCCGAGGCAGGCTTGACCGACCGTTATATCGTCCGCCCCGTTTTCGCCGGCCCACAGCCGGTCGACCGAAATCGGGGTCCGACGGCCTGTTGCGAGGCACGCGCCGGTTGGTCCGGTCGTACCGGGCTCGCCGCATCTCGGCCCGTTCGTAATGCACGGACCGCCCCCAAGAAACTCCGGAACAAAACCACCCGGGCCCGGCATCGTCGCGCGACCGACCCGCACGACCCGCCCCGACGAGAGCCGACGACGGGGACCGGCCCGAGCCTTCGCGACGGCCCCGCCCCGGCCGTCGCGGACCGCGCTCGACCTCGGCCCGGTCGCCGGCCTATCCCACGGCCAGCCCCCCGCCCGGGTCTGCCGGGGACCCGTGCCCGACCAATTCACGACCTTCAAGGCCGGCAACCTCGGCGACCTGATCCTCGGCGACCTCACCCGAGGCCGAGGGAGTTCCTCACCTCCTGATCCGACGGCCATCCGCGCGACTCGTCCGAGCGTCCTCCGCTCGAACGCCCGCGAGTCGACGCGCCCGGCCCTGATTCGCCTCGGCTCTCTCCAATCCGGGCCTATCTTCCAGGAGGGGAGCCATCTCCCACGCCGGGCCGCATCTTGAAATCACGAGGAAAAGACTCCATGGCCGCTCTTCTCCTGTTCGTCGCGAAGGTCGGCCGCGGCGGCGGCGGGGCTCGGGCTCCTCGTGGCCGGCTGGGTGGCCGCCAAGGCGGTGAATCCCTCCGGGGTGGTGGTCGTCCACGTGACCGCGCCCGACGTCGAGGTGTTCGTCGCCGGCCGTCGCCTCGGCGGAGTCCGCGAAGTCGGCCGCCCGATCGAGTGCGAGCTGCCCCCCGGGGAGCACCGGCTCGTGACGACCCGGAGGGGCGAGGTCATCCAGGACGAGGCCTTCCGCCTCGGGCCCGGGGGCGACCTGGTGCTCACCGCGTGGTGGGATCGCCTTCGGAACCCTCGACCGTGACCCGGGGCGGGTCGGCGAAGTCGTCCCAGGTGCGATGGTCGAGGTCGGCCGCGGGCCGGCCGTCGTGGACCAGGATCCGGTAGCGGAGCACCAGGGGCGCGTCCTTGGCGATCACGACCTGCTCCCGGCTCGCCGGGACGAAGCTGAAGAAGGGCAAGGTCGTCGGGTGGATCCGGGCGACGGTCGGGTGGTGGAGGTTGCCGGGGTGGTCGGCGAGCATGGCCCCGGCGTAGTCGGCCGAGCCCTCGGCGATCGGGCCGGTCAGGTCGACCCAGCGGGTCGGCTGGAGGTTGCCGTCGACGCGATGGCGGCCCTCGGCGGTCAGGACGTCGATCGGGCCCTTCACGAACGGGTCGGGCCCGCGATAGGCCATCCCGCCGTAGCGATACGGGAGCAGCGTGACCGGCCGGTCGGCCGCCCGCTGGGTCGCGGTCAGGTCGAAGCACCAGTAGGGGGAGCCGGGCACCTCATAAGCCTCGACCTCCCAGCGCTCCTTGATAAGGACCCGGCCGTCCTTCCCCTCCCAGCGATGATGCGCCGAGATCCGCGCGGTCACGGGCCCGACGACGTCGGGGTCGAGGCCGTCGTGGCGGATCTTCCCCTTCCCGGTGTGGAAGTTCCAGAAATCCAGGGCCTCGCCTTCGACCTCGGCCTTGGCGTAGGCGAGGAAGATCCCGCGGTGATGGGGGTGGAACTTCGAGAAGTCCCCGGTGATGATCGCCCCGCGCGGGGTGACGACCGGGTGGAGATAGGCATCCCGGCGCAGGATCGGCCCGAAGTCGGGCGAGGAGAGGGGCTCGGTGTTGTACCGGAAGACCGGGCGCTCGCCGTGCCGGAGGTCGATGCCGCCCTTGGAGCGGACGACCCGCCAGGGGCCGCGATCGCCCGAGGGCCGGGCACCCTCCAGCCGGTACCGTTTCGAGCCTCCCGCCGCGATCGGGCCGGGCTCGACCCAGGTGAGCCGGACCCCGCCGTCGGCCCGCTCGGCCTGGGCGACGACGGGATCGCCGCCGGCGGAGGGGACCAGCCTCAGCGCGATCGGCCCGGCCTCGAGCGCGGCCCGGGCCTCGGCGCCGAGCCGATCGTCGGCGAGCCTCGCGCGAACCGGCGTGTCGAGGCGGGCATGAACGCCCGCCTCGACCGTCACCGTGATCGGACCGCCGACGGCCGGTCGCGCGACGGCCGCGAGGAGCAGGAGCGTCGCGGCGAGCGGGCGGGCGTCGAGGGGCATCGGGGCGGTCCGGGGCGGGGATCATGCGGTCCGGGAGCGGCCGACGGGCTCAGGACCGGTAGTTCTCCTCGAGGCCCGAGAGCCGTTGGAGCTGCTTGTCCCGCTTGCCCTGCTCGAATTTGTAGATGCCGATCTCGCCGACCGCCTCGCCCGGGGTCGGCTCGTAGTGCCGCTTCCGATCCTCGGCCCCGCGGAAGCACGAGCCGAGGTGGTCGGCGCAGGCGAACCCGAACGACTTCAACTCGGTGAAGACGCCGTCGCTCCAGGGAGCGGCGATCTTGTAGGCCGCGGTCTCCTCGCAACCGGCCACGCTGCAGCGGACGATCTTCGACGCCATGGGAGGTCGATCCTGTCGGTGTGTTGGCTCGGACGGGTCCACGGATCGGCCGGGAGAGGTGGCCCATCACCCGTCACGATGCCAGAGACCGGCCGCCCCGGCCAGCAAAAACCGGGCGATCGTCGTGCAGCAGCAGCAGCGACGACCGATCCGATCAGAACCGCATGAACTCGTACTGCGGGTTGGCCGGGTCGAAGTCCGCCGCAGTCAGCGGGGCGTCGATCTTCAGGTCTTCGTAGACGTACCGCTCGGCCAGCAGGGGCTCGGGCGGGCCGTCGGGGGCCGGCCAGTCGAACGAGCTGATCTGGACCGGGAAGAGCGTCTCGGGGTCGTAGAGGACCTCGACGCGGGCAAACGGCCGCGACGCGTCCCGTCGCTTGTGGACGTGGACCGAGCGGAGCCGGGGCCGGCCCGAGGCGTCGGACGTCCGGTCCATGACCGTCTCCGAGTCGGGCACCTCGAGGTCGAGCCTGCGGAACTCGACGAGCTTGCGGACGAGGTTGGCCAGGCCGGCCTCGGTGATCGGGTGGCGGTTCTCGGCCAGGGCGACCGAACTGGTCGGCTCGATCGCCAGCCGAGGGACGAGGCGACGGGTCCAGTCGCCGTTGTGCGCGATCACCTTGTTGTCGCGATACCCCTCGGCATAGACGACCTCCTTGCCCGGCTTGGGGGCGAGGAACTTGAAGTAGACGGCGAACGGCCGGTGGCGGACCTTCATGGCGAGGGTCTGCTCGGGGTGGAGCGTGTCGCCGATCCGCTCCTGCTTCCTGAAGGTCGCGGTGTACCCCGACGCGGCGTCGACCCGGCGGCCGGCGTCGACCAGGATCTCCAGCAGGAGCCGCTTGGCCTCGGGCCCGCCGAGTCGTTCCCCGGGCCAGGTCGGGCGGACGTCTGCCGCCGACGTGCCGGTCGCCGCCCCGGGCGGCCCAACCGGGACCGGCGCGGGGGCCGGGTCGAGGGGGGGGACGAGCCACCAGTTCAGCGCCACCAAGGCCGCCGGCAGGGCCAGGGCGGCGACCACCCACGGACGACGCAGGGCCCTCGCGGCCCGGCCGACTCTCGGCGAGATCGCCTCCATACGATTCGGACCTCTCGGGGGTGGAGGGTGGGAGCGGGCTCGGGGCGGGGAGGGACCGGAGGGCGTCGGCCGTCGGCCCCCGACAAGCATCGGTCCAGTCTGGCCTCCGGCACGACACTCGTCAACGTCGCCCGATCATTTCCCGGCCCGGCCCGATCCGACCGGGGCGACCGCCCGGGTCAGATCGGTCGCGGGGCTCCGGGTGAATTGACCGGGGCGGCCGGGGCCGACTACGATGAACCGGGCTTTCCGCCCTGCCCGCCGGCCGGCGACCGGCGGGCGGCGATCGACGCCGCTCCGCTCCTCTCCCCGCCGCGCCCCCGTCCCGACCGCCGGAGGTCATCCGAGCCATGACGCAACTGGAAGAAGCCCGCCGGGGTGTCGTCACCCCGGAGATGCAATCCGTCGCCGGCCGCGAGCGGCTCGACCCGGAGCTGGTCCGGTCCGAGGTGGCGCGGGGGCGCATGGTCATCCCCGCCAACCGGGTCCACGTCGGGCTCGGGCTCGAGCCGATGGGGATCGGGATCAAGGCGACCTGCAAGATCAACGCCAACATCGGCAACTCGGCCGTCACCTCCGACGTCGACAACGAGCTGGCCAAGCTCCGCCTCGCCGTGAAGCTCGGCGCCGACACGGTCATGGACCTCTCGACCGGCGGCAACATCGACGCCATCCGCCGCGAGATCGTCGCCTCCAGCCCGGTCCCGATCGGCACCGTGCCGATGTACCAGGCGATCCAGGGGGTCAAGCACGTCGAGGACCTCTCGTCGCAGGACCTCGTCGACATGGTCGAGCACCAGGCGAAGCAGGGGGTCGACTACATGACCCTGCACGCCGGCATCCTCCGCGACTACATCCCGCTGACGGCCCACCGGCTGACCGGGATCGTCTCCCGGGGCGGGGCCCTGATCGCGCAGTGGATGATCGCCCACGACGAGGAGAACCCGCTCTACACCCGGTTCGACGACCTCTGCGAGGTCATGCGGCAGTACGACGTGACCTGGAGCCTCGGCGACAGCCTCCGCCCCGGCTCGATCGCCGACGCCTCCGACGCCGCGCAGTTCGCCGAGCTGAGGACGCTGGGCGAGCTGACCCGTCGGGCCCGGGCCCGGGGCTGCCAGGTGATGGTCGAGGGCCCCGGCCACGTGCCGATGGACCAGATCGCCATGAACATGGAGAAGCAGGCCGTCGAGTGCGACGAGGCCCCCTTCTACGTCCTCGGCCCGCTCGTCACGGACATCGCGCCGGGGTACGACCACATCACCTCGGCCATCGGCGCGGCGCTGGCCGGCTGGCACGGGGCGAGCATGCTCTGCTACGTGACGCCGAAGGAGCACCTGGGCCTGCCCGAGGTCGAGGACGTCCGCCAGGGGGTGATCGCCTACAAGATCGCCGCCCACGCCGCCGACCTCGCCCGCCACCGCCCCGGCGCCCGCGACCGCGACGACGCGCTCTCCCGGGCCCGCTACTCGTTCGACTGGGAGGAGCAGTTCCGGCTCTCGCTCGACCCCGAGACGGCCCGCCGGATGCACGACGAAACCCTGCCGCAGGAGGCGTTCAAGACCGCCGCCTTCTGCAGCATGTGCGGGCCGAAGTTCTGCTCGATGCGGATCTCCGAGGACCTCCGCAAGCACGCCCGCCAGGCCGCGGGGCTCGTCCAGGTCGGCGAGCTCGAGGTCGTCGCCGGCTGATCCGACCGGCCCGCCGCCGATCAATCGCCGGCGGCGGGCTTGGCCTTCCGGAGCAGCTCCGGGATGATCGCGTCGAGGTGGCCCACCCCCTTGACCGTGTGCAGCTTGCCCTCGGGGTCGACGACGAAGACGCTCGGGATCGCGACGATGTGGCACCTGCCCGCGAACCCGTCGAAGGCCTCGCCGTCGTAGTGCTGGGGCCAGGGGATCTCGCTCTCGGCGACGAACGTCTTGAGCTTGGCCAGGCCATCCCGCGACTTGCGATCGAGGCTGACGCCGAGGAATTCGACCCCCCGGTCCTTGTACCGGGCGTAGGTCGCCTTCAGCTTCGGCATCTCGTCGACGCACGGGCCGCACCAGGTCGCCCAGAAGTCGACGACCACGACCTTGCCGCGCATCGCCTCGACCGAGACGGACTTGCCCGTGATGGCGTCGGCGAAGCTCAGCGCGAACGGCTTGCCGACGCCCTGCCGCTGCGTCCGGTCGTGCTCGATCAGCGTCGCGACCTGCGACGCCGCCGGGTACTCCCGGAGGATGCGCCCCTCGACTCCGATCCTCCTGGCCAGGTCCTGCTCGTCATAGATGCTCATATAGAGGAGCATCGCCCCCCTCGGGTCCCGGGGCGCCAGCTTCAGGAACGCCTCGACGGCGGCCCCGGCCTTCGGGCCGGCGTTGTCATCCTCCAGGACGAGCTCGGCCTTCAGGAACGCGGCCTCGACCTTGAGCGGCCCATCCTTGGCCCCGGCCAGGACGGCGTCGACCTCGGCCGTCACCTCGCCCGCCTTGCCCTGGCGGGCCATCCACTCCCAGCGCTGGGGGAGGAGCCTGTCGAGCCTCGGGTCGTCGGGGTGCGACCGGTAGAGCTCGCCGACGAGCTCGGCCCTGCGGTCGGCCTCCGGCTTCATCGACTCGACGGGGTTTCTCAGCTCCCCGATCGCTTCGATCTCCCGGACGATCGCGTCGGCCGGCCGGTCGGCGACGGCCGGTGCGTGGGGGACGAGGGCGATGACCAGTGCCAGGAGTCGGCCCATGATGCTCATCTTCGGGCTCTCCGGGAAGGCGAAGGGGACCGCGGGGTCCGGCCTCGTCCGTGAGGTCGATTCCCGCGGCCCCCGATTGTCTCGGCCACGACGATCTGGCCTGGCTTGTCCTGTCCGTCAGCTCGCCCGGGCGAGGGTGAGGCTGCCCTTGGTGGTCGACGAGGCGGCGACGAACGCCTCGATCAATTGGGTGTCGAGGGAGATGGTCCCCTCGGCCTCGGGGTGCCACTGGATCCCGACGACCCACCAGGCGGGGTCCTTGCCCTCGAACGCCTCGATCAGGCCGTCGGGGGCGAGGGCCGACTGGCGGAAGATCGGGGCGAGCTTGCGGATGCCCATGTGGTGGTAGCTGTTGACGCGGATCTCGCCGGGGCCGTAGATCTCCTCCATCCGGGTGCCCGGCTCCATGATCACGGTGTGGCGATGGACGCCGCCCTGCGGGTCGCGGTGCGGGATGCCGCGGGGGAGGTCCTCGGGCAGGTGCAGGTAGAGGCCGCCGCCGTTGACGACGTTCAGCTCCTGCATCCCGACGCCGACGCCCAGGACGGGCATCCGCCGCTGCTGGATGAGCTTGCAGAGCATCCGGTCGGCGTTCTCGCGGCGGTCGTGCATCGGGGTGATCGAGGGGTGGGGGGCGAGGCCCATCTTCCTCGGCTCGAGGTCGTCGCCGCCGGTGAGCACGAACCCGTCGAGCCGATCGAGGATCGGGGCGAGGTCGTGCTCCTTGATCAGGGGCGGGATGATGACCGGCAGCGCCCCGGCCGTCAGCAGGGTGTCGTAGTAGCCGCTGTGGATCTGGCTGTGCAGCGGGCGGCCCTTGGCGGCGGCCCGGTAGTCGGCGTTGATCCCGATCAGGGGTCGATCCTTGATGGTCGGCATGGGCTTCCCTTCCTTAGCGTTGGCGTCAGCGAAATCCGTTCGATGACCGCCCCGGGCCGAGCGGGACGATCCTGTCCCTAACGGCATGATCGGGGCGGGGGCCAAGGCGCGGCGGCCTCTCCGTTGGCGGCCGGCCGCTGTCGGTTCCATCCCGGGGGAGTCCCCGGGCCCCCCTCATTCGGTGCGGGGGGAGGTGGGTCGGACCGTGGACTGGTTGCGCTCTCGATTGCGACGCGACGGGGTCGGAGTCGGGTGCCATTCGGGTCATGGCCGGCGTCTTCGCGAAGATGGACGGAGTCTAAACGCGGCACCGGCCCGACTCAAGCAAATTCCCGGTTTTTTCGGCGTTTTCCCCCGTATTTCGGCCCCCGGCCCGATCGGGGAAGGGGGGGTCGCAGCCCCCTCGGATCGATCGGTCCCGACCCGTCGCGATCGGAGCACAACGGTCCCGATACCGGCCGAAACGGGAAACCCGCTGACCGAAAACGGCCCGGCCCCGACCCTCCGCCGGGGCGAGAGGGTCGGGGCCGGGCCGAGAGGCCGTCGGCCGGGGGTCGGATCAGGGTTTCGAGGCGACCTTGGGTGCACCGACCGGCTTCAGCTCGACCGGCGCGGCGGCCGGCGGGGCGAGGTACTGGCCCTTCAGGTAGCGGACCAGGGTCGTGAGGTCGTCGTCGGTGAGCTGGTCGCCGAAGGCCGGCATCTTCTGGTCGGCCTCCATGTAGCCGTAGTGCGCCGGGGCGTTCGGGTCCTTGATCATCCGCGACGTCCAGCGCGACGAGCCCCAGCCGAAGAGGTCGGGGGCCGGCTGCGTCTTCTTCGATCGGTCGGCGAGGTCGCCCATCGTGTGGCAGTCGACGCACTCGCGGCGGAACGGCTTCCGGCCGGGATGGGCCTCGGAGGCCGGGTCGGCGGCCCACTCCGAGGGGGTCGTCTCGGGGTCGATCTTCGCGAACGTCGCGACGTAGTCGGCCACCTCGTCGAGCTCCTTCGGCGTGAGCTTCGAGCTCTCCTTCCAGGTGTTCATGCCGTCGCAGTCGGGGGTCTTGCCGAAGTAGGTTGACGAGGAGGGATTCTCGAGCAGGCCGCGGAGCCAGGCCCTCGTCCCGTAGTCCTTCAGGTCGGGCGCGGACTGCTCGCCGATGACCTGGCCGTCCCAGGCGTGGCACCCCTGGCACTTCTTGGCGAAGAGCTTGCCGCCGTGGTAGAGCGGGTCGCGGCCGAGGAGGTAGGCGGCCCCCTCGGGCGGGATGCCGACGGACTCGTCGCGGGCCAGCTGCAGGGCCCGGTCGCGGGCCCGGTCGGCCCCGTCCCGGCCCTTGATGTAGACCTGGTCGGCCGCGTCGGCCTGCCAGGCCTTGTAGGTCAGGTAGCCCGCCCCGCCGGCCAGCGCGAAGACGAACGAGCAGGCGAGGAAGTGGGCGAACCCCCTGGGCATCACCTTGTCGAACAGGGGGAGCAGGAGCAGCAGGACCATGATCGCCGAGGGGATGATGATCGTGCCGATCACCTCGCGGTCCCCCTCGAAGAGCTTGAGCATCTGGAAGAGCGAGAGGAAGTACCACTCCGGCCGGGCCGGGTAGTCGTCGCTCGACGGGTCGGCCGGCGCGTCGAGGTTCGCGCCCCCCTCGCTCATCACCAGGAAGACCAGGACGCCGAAGACGGCGAGGCCCGCGACCACGTCGAAGAAGACCTGCTTCGGCCAGAACATCTCCCGGCCGGTGGCGTGCTTCGGCGGGGTGACCCCGTGCTTGCGGAAGAGGGCGATGTGCGCGGCCAGGCACATCACGAGCAGGGCCGGCAGGACCCCGACGTGGAGGCCGTAGAACCGCGTGAGCGTCTGGTTGCCGTAGTCGGGGCCGCCGACCACGACCTTCTGGAGGTACGGCCCGACCACCGGGGCCCCGCTCGCGATGTTCGTGGCCACCTTCGTCGCCCAGTACCCCTTCTGGTCCCAGGGCAGGAGGTACCCGGTCAGGCTGAAGCCGAGGGTCACGAACATCAGGGCCATCCCGAACCACCAGTTCACCTCGCGGGGCGCCCGGTAGGCCCCCGCGATCAGGACCTGGATCAGGTGAAGCGCCAGCAGGACCACCATCGCCTGCGAGCCGAAGTGGTGGATCCCCCGGATGAACCAGCCGCCGGCCATCCGCTCGTTGATGTAGAAGACGCTCCCCCACGCCGTCGTCGCCGACGGGCTGTAGGTGAGCATCAGGAGCAGCCCGGTGCCGAGCTGGATGAAGAACGTCGACGAGAGCGCCGAGCCGAAGACGTAGCGCCACCGGGCACCGCCGGGGATCGGCTCGTCCAGGGCCTCGTGGAGCAGCGCCTTGTAGCCGGTCCTCGAGTCGAACCAGTTGCCGAGTGACTTAAACAAGGGGCTTCCTCTCCTTGCTCTGGGTCTGATACCGGACGAACTTCACCCGGACCTGCGGGTCGGGCTCGTCGGAGAGCTCGACCTCCAGCGGGTCCATCCCGCGCGGGGGGACCTTGTTCTGGGGCGAGCCGTCGAAGGCGAAGCTGCTGGTGTGGCACGGGCAGGAGAAGCTCCGGCCGTCGGCCGAGAGCCCGACGGCGCAGCCGAGGTGCGGGCACTCGGCGGTGAACGCGACCACCTTCGGCCCCTCCCGCGGCTCGCGGATCAGCCAGACCGACCCGACCGGCTCCCTCGGGTATTTCACCCAGGCGTCCTGCCTCGACTCGATGATCGGGAACGCCTGCGGCTTGCCCGGCACGAGCTGGCTCAGGCGGGCCAGGCTCCGGGATTCCCGGTCCTGCGCGCGCTTCGAGAGCGGGTCGAGCAGGTACCGGACCCCCGGGATCGCCACCGCGAGCGCGATGACGTTCCCCAGGGCGATCGAGCCGAATCGGTAGAAGTCGCGACGCGAGAGCATGGAGAGACCCTCATCGGTCGGTCTGGCGGCGGGGGGAGTCGGATCCATCGACCCGTCCCGGGGGACGGGTCGCCACGGGAGGCGGACGAGGCGGGCCGGCGGGCGGGGAATGGCGGGGCGGGTCGGGTCGGCTGGGCCCGATCGCCGGGCGGGACCGGGCTAGGAGCCGATGGCGGCGCGGACGGCCTGGAGGACCAGGGGGACGGCCACCTCGAGCGGGTCGGCGAGGGTCGCCCCGGCCGCGGCCTTGTGACCGCCGCCGCCGAACTCCGAGGCCAGCCGCGCGCAGTCCAGGCCGTTGCGCGACCGGAAGCTCACCTTCACCCCGCCGCTCGCCTGCTCGATGAACAGGAGCCCGACGTCGACCCCCCGGAGGCTCACCGTGTAGTCGACGAGGTCCTCGGTGTCGGGCGGGATCGCCCCGGTCCGCTCGAAGTCCTCGCGCGTGACCGCGGCGTAGGCGATCCGGCCGCCGTGGTCGACCCGGAGGCTCGTCAGCGCCTCCCCGATCATCCGGAGCCGGCCCAGGGTGCTCCGCTCCGAGAGGAGGCGGTAGATCTCGTCGATCTTCGCCCCGGACTCGAACAGGTCGGCGGCCGTCCGCAGGGTCTGCGGGGTCGTGTTCGGGTGGTGGAACCAGCCGGTGTCCATCGCGATCGCGGTGAACAGGCCGGTGGCCATCTCGGGCGTGATCTCGACCTTCAGCGCGTGGGCCGCCCTCGCCACGAGGGTGCCGGTGGCCTCGGCCGTCGTGTCCTTGAGATACGTCGCGCCCAGGTCGTCCTGGCTGACGTGGTGGTCGATCACCACGCGGGGGCCGGGGAAGCCCCGGACCCAGCCGGCCATCTCGCCGAGCTGGCCCCAGGACGAGAGGTCGAGGATCACCAGCGCCTCGCGGTCGGCGAGGTCCTCGGCCGCGACCGTCGTGCCGTAGTGCTCGAAGAGGCTGCCGTCCGGGTCGAGGAAGTCGTATCGGGGCGGGGTCCGGCTCGCGTTGACGGCGCGGACGTCCTTGCCCTTCTGCCGGAGCAGGCCGACCATCCCGACCTCGGAGCCGAGCGCGTCGCCGTCGGGCCGGACGTGGGTGGTGACGACGAACCGATCGTGGGCCTCGATCAGCGAGGACAGGGGCGTCCAGTCGATGCTCATGCGCGTCCTCGGGTCACTCGCGGCGGGCTGTCCTCCGATTTTAGGAAGTTCCCCGACCGACAGCAACCCGCGGCGCCGGCCGCGCTTCGTTCCCCTCAGGTCGTGTACCGGTCGACCCGGAAGAGGCCGAGGTTGTCGCGGACCCAGGCGATCGTCTCGTCGAGGGCCCGATCGAGTGAATAGGCCGGGGCCCAGCCGAACAGCTCCCGGGCCAGGGCGGTGCCCGCGAGCAGCCGGCCGACCTCGCTCGCGGCGGGCCGGACCCGGGCCTCGTCGACCTCGACCCGGATCGGCCGGCCGAGCCGGGCCGCGATCCGCTCGACCAGCTCGCCGATCGTGAGGTCGTCCCCCCGGCCGATGTTCACGACCCGGCCGATCGCGGCGTCGCAGCCGGCGATGGCGAGGAAGCCCGCGGCCGTGTCCTTCACGTAGGTCAGGTCGCGCCTCGGGTCCAGGCTCCCCAGCCGGATCGCCGGCCTCGCCAGCGCCTGGCTGATGATCGTCGGGATGATCGCGCGGGCCGACTGGCGGGGCCCGAACGTGTTGAACGGCCGGAGCGTCGTCACCGGCAGGCCGAACGCCCGGTGATAGCTCTCGCCCAGGGCGTCCGAGCCGATCTTGGTCGCGGCGTACGGCGACTGCCCGCAGAGGGGATGCGCCTCGTCGATCGGGACGTACCGGGCCGTCCCGTAGACCTCGGACGTCGAGGTGAGGACGACCCGCTCCAGCGTGCCGCTCGACCGGCAGGCGTCGAGCACGTGCGCCGTGCCGACGACGTTGGTCTGCACGACGTCGAGCGGGTTCTCATACGAGTACGGGATCGCGATCAGGGCCCCGAGGTGGAAGACCCAGGAACGCCCCTCGACCGCCTTGCGGACCGCCTCGGGGTCCTTCAGGTCGCCGCGGACCACCTCGATCGCGCGGCGGACCTCGGCCGGGAGCCGGTCGACCTGGCCGTGGTCGTCCCGCCCGTTGTACCGGAGGAAGGCCCGGACCTCGTGCCCTTGCCGGACGAGCAGCTCGACCAGGTGGCTGCCGATGAACCCGCCCGCCCCCGTCACCAGGACCCGTCTGCCCATGCCGAGACTCCCTCCCCGACCCGGTCGCCAACCCCGGCCGCCATCCTACGACTTTCGCCGACCCTTGCAACCTGGCTCGGTCGCCGGGGGCCGGACTCTGCGCCCGCTGCCCCGGCGTCGAGGCTCAATTTCGGCGCCTTCCGAAAAATGACTGTACGCCCGTTGACATCCGGTCGATAAATCGTTCCAATCCCCAAGACCCGGCTCGATACCTGTTCATGTGGTCAGGATCAGCCGGACACTCGTTCCGCTCGGAGTCCACGATGGGACACCCGATTCCCGCAGGCAATCACGCGATCACCCCCCACCTGGTCATCAAGGGGGCCGCCGAGGCGATCGACTTCTACAAGCGGGCCTTCGGCGCGGAGGAACTCTCCCGGATGCCGTTCCCGGCCCCGGACGGCTCGACGAGGCTCGGCCACGCCGAGCTGAGGATCGGCGACTCGAAGCTGATGCTGGCGGATGAGTTCCCCGAGTATGGTTCGGTCGGCCCGGACGGCAACTCTGCGGTGACGATCCACCTGAACGTGACGGACGCGGACGCCGCGTTCGCCCGTGCCACCGAGGCCGGCGCGACGGTCACGATGCCGCTGGCCGACATGTTCTGGGGCGACCGCTACGGCAAGGTGGTGGACCCGTTCGGGCACCACTGGTCGATCGCCGAGCACCTGGAGGACCTGTCGCCCGAGCAGATGATGGAGCGGATGGCCGCCTGCACCGGGGCGTCGTGCGAGTAACGGCCCGTCCCACGCCGGGACGGTCCGCGACCGTCCCGGCGTCGCGAGGCGATCTCGCGTCCCGGTCCGGGCGGCTCCCCCCTTCCGAACGGAGATCGACGATGGCGACGGGTTTTCGCAAGCGGGTGACTTCTGCTGGATCAATATGCTGACGCCGCGGCCGGCCGAGGCCCGCGAGTTCTTCGGCCGGGTCCTCGGCTGGACCTATTTCGAGATGCCCGGCATGGGCCACGGGATCCGGGCCGGTGGCCGGGACGTCGGTGGCCTCTTCGACCTCGAAGGCCCGAACACGCCCCCGGGGCTGTCGCCGATGATCGGCGTCATGGTGAGGGTCGATGACCTCGACGCCGCCTGCGAGAAGGTGGAGTCGCTCGGGGGCAGGACGATGCCGGCGCTCGACATCGGCGAGCCGGGCCGGATGGCCGTCTGCTACGATCCGATCGGCGCCGAGTTCGACCTCTGGGAGCCGAGGGCGATGCTCGGCACCGACGTCGACAGCACCGTGTACGGCGCCCCGAGCTGGTTCGAGTCGATGACGACCGACGTCGGCCGCGCCACGGGATTCTACACGGGCCTGTTCGGATGGACGTCGGAGCGGGCCCCGATGCCGGGGTCCTCGTACACGACCTTCAGGAACGGGGGCACGGACATCGCGGGGATGATGGAGATCACCCCCGCGTTGGCCGGACTCCGGCCGCATTGGGCGACCTATGTCACGGTCGACGACGCCGACGAGGCCGCCCGGGAGGCGGTCGCGCTCGGGGCCAGGCTCCACGTCCCACTCCGAGACATCCCCGACCTCGGTCGCTTCTGCGGCATCACCTCGCCCCAAGGCGTCAGGTTCCACCTGATCCGCTACTCGCCAGGGCAAGGTTCGTAACCCTGGTCCCCCCCGGGCCGCCAGGACTCGTCATCCCGGGCGAGGGGCCACGGATCGCTTTCGGCCTGGGTTGCGATCGCAGGACATTCCGTCGCATCATCGCCACGCGAACGATGACCGATGGGCCTGCCGCCCGCCCGGGGCCTCATGGCCGGGCCGCCGGCCGACCCGCGCAACGGGTTCGACGGCCGGTGACTCGGCCGCATCCGCCAACCCGAGGGCCTCGGCCGGCGATTCCTCGCCGTCGGATGACGGCCGAGGGTCGCCCGCGCCGAGGCCGCTCGGCTTCAAGGCTGGCCTCCATCGGACGCCGACCGTTCGCCGCTCCCCCCGGCTCCGAGTCGCTCGACGCCCCTCGATGGCGGATGACTCGACCTGAAGTATCCAGACCCGCTAAAGCACCGACATCCCCTCGTCGATCTCTTTTAGCAAGAACCCTGGGTCGACGGGATCCGATCGACCCGCGGGAGGAGTTCATCTTTCCCAGCGGTCAGATTCATCCGGATGGGGGATCGTTCCATGCTGCTCCGATTCGTGCTGGTCGGGTTGGTGACGGGCCTCGGCTGCAACCTGTCGGGGGAGTCCGAGGTCGTGTCGTGGGCCCGGGCCGGTCGCGACTGGGTCCAGGCCCGGCTCGACGACGCCCCCGCCGCCCGGCTCGTCGCCGACCGCGAGCGGGCGGACGCGCAGTTCGCCGGGATCGTCGACGACCTGGCCCGGGATTTCACCGCCGACCTCGCGAGCCTCGATCGGCGGAAGTCGCCGGAGGTCCTGGCCTTCGACCCGATCGAGGTGCCGGACGACGTCGATGCCGGCGTCGCCTTCGCCCTGAACCGGGGATCGGAGGGCGAGGGCCGCGAGCCCGAGGCGGTCGCCGTCGCGAGGCCGCGGGTCGTGGCCGGGCCCGCGACCGTCGAGCCCGTGACGGGCGTCCGACCCGACCGGCTGGCGTCGGCCGTCCGCCTCACCCGACAGGCGGCGCTCGCCTGGCTGACGGTCCTCCGGGACGCCCCCGGCGCCTCGCCCTCGCGGTGAGATCCGGCGACCGGATCGTGATGGAGACGGAGGAGGCCCGGGGGATCGTCCCCGGGCCGTTCCGTTTGACCCCGCCCGCAGGCCCCGCGGTTGCCAGGTCACCCGCCGGCGACCGCCGGGGCCATCGAGATCGCGACGAAGGTCGCCCCGTCCTCGATGGATACGGCCTCCTCGGCCTCCTCGGCCTCCTCGGCCTCCTCGACCTCCTCGACCGCGACCAGGCGCCGGTAGCCGAGCGAGCGGGCGACGGCGAGGACCTCGCGGTGCGTCGGGAAGGCCCGGCCGCTGCGGACCTTGAACTCCTGCATCGCCGTCATGAACTCGATCTCGTCGGGCGTGTACTGCTTCTCGAAGGTCGTGGGGTCGATCCGCCGTCGCCGCTCCTTCTTGGCCCGGCGTTCCGGCGGCGGCCCGGCGGGCTCCGGCTTCGGCGTGCGGCGTTCCTGCCCCTCGCGGCGATCGAAGAAGAGGGTGTCTTCGGGGAATGCCGCGAAATCGAATTTCGGGGGGACGGCCGGCGTCTCTGGGGTGTCGGACATGGGCGGATCTCCTCCCGGGCTCCAGCCGAACCGTCATCGCGGCCGATCCGGGGAACCGCTCGACGGCCGATAGGCCGACCTTGTCTCACCGCGGCGCGGGCCCGGCCTCCTCGCCGCGGCCCCCCGCGGGGCTCGACCCGACGGTCGCTCTTCACGGTTTACCTAGGATACCGGGGCGTCGCTGTCAACGACGGCGGACCATCCCGCCCGCGATCGTCCCGGCCGTGCTTGAACCTTTCGCGAGGTTCGAATGGCATAATGAACGCATGAGGCGGAGCCACGTCGATCGGCCGCGCCGGTCTCGGACTTGAAGGGTTGGCACCCCCCGGACCGACCCTTGTCCGCGTGCGACCATCCAGTTACCCTAGATTACACGTCTTGCGCCCGATCCGGTCTCTGGCCGGTCCACCTCCTTGGGAGATAACCGAAGATGTCCCGAACCGCGCGGTTGTGGAAAGGTTTCGGGCCCGTGACGCTGGGTGGCCTCCTGCTGTCCGGCGTCGCGGCCGGGGCGGCGGACGTCCCGCTCTCCGAGCAGTTGACCACGGCCGGCCGCCAGGCGCTGGCCCAGGGGCGGAAGGCGGAGGCGCGTTCGATCCTGCTGAACGCGGTGAAGCTCGACCCCCAGAACGCCGAGGCCCGCGCGGCCCTGGAGAAGACGGCCGGCGTCCGCCTGGCCGGCTATCAGGACCCGGCCCCGCCGGTGACCCCGCCCCCCGACCGCCCGGCGCAGATGCCGGCCGACCCGCCCCTGCCCGCCGGGGGCGAACCGACCCTGCCGCCGGTCGTCCAGCCCGGGACGGCCACCCTGGCCGAGCAGGAACGGCGGGAGAACGTCCGCCGCCAGGAATTCAACACGGCCGTGACCCAGCGGCTCCAGCGGGCCCGCGACCTGGCCAACACAGGCCGTCCCGAGGAGGCGCTGTCCGAGCTGAGGACCACGCTCACCTCGATCCAGGCGGATGAGGGCCTGACCCTCGCCGAGCGGGCCCGGCTGGAGAACCAGGTGCGCGCCCAGATCGGCTCGACCGAGGCCGTCGAGGAGCGGGTCTCCCTGGAGCGGGCCGACGCCCTCCGCCGCCGCGCCGCCGACGAGGCCAGGCTCCGCGCCCTCTCGGCCGGCGAGCAGAACCAGGTGACGATCGGCTACCTGATGGCCGAGTTCGACAACCTGATGGCCCAGGGCGTCTACCTCGTCCTGGCCAACTCCGGCACCGGCGACATCGACATCACGACCGCCCCGTTCACCGACGCCCGCGCCCGCGCCGTCGCCGCCCGAGCGATCGACCCCCTGGTCCTCGCCCCGTATGCGGCCCTCTTCACCTCGCAGACGGTCCGGTTCCTCGGCCAGTCGCGGGCCTATGAGGAGCTGAAAGAGTACCGGTTCATGCTCTCGCTCCAGGACGTCGACCGGACGGCCGTCCCCTTCCCCGACACCAAGACGATCGAGTACCCGAAGGCCTCCGAATGGCAGGCCCTGACCGAGAGGCGCCGCCGCCGGTACACCGGGTCGGAGCAGCTCCTCGACCGCGACGAGCGGACCAAGGCGATCCTCACGCAGCTCGGCGAGCGGATCACGATGCCGTTCCCGCAGGAGACCCCGCTCGAGGACGTCCTCAAGTACATCCGCTCCAACACCCAGAGCGAGGAGCTCGACCTGCCGGCGGGCATCCCGATCTACGTCGACCCGGTCGGCCTCCAGGAGGCCGAGAAGACCCTCACGTCGCCGATCACCCTCGACCTTGAGGGGATCCCCCTGAAGACGAGCCTGCGGCTGATCCTCAAGCAGCTCGGCCTGACTTACACGGTCAAGGACGGCCTGATGACGATCACCTCGGCGAACTCCGAGGACCAGCCGACCGAGATCCGCGTCTACCCGGTCGCCGACCTCGCCATCATCCCGATCTCCCTCATGGGCGGCGGCGGCGGCGGGATGGGCGGCGGCGGGATGGGCGGCGGCGGCATGGGCGGGATGGGCGGCGGCGGCATGGGCGGCATGGGCGGCGGCGGCATGGGCGGCATGGGCGGCGGCATGGGCGGCATGGGTTCCGTCCCCCCGCAGGACCCGGCGACCCTGCCCGGGCCGGCCGGCGGCCTCGCGGAAAAAAAAAGGAACTGAGCCGCATTAACCAGGCTACCCCGCCTGCCGCCTCCGGCGCAGGCGCCCGGGACCGGACCGCCCCTGCGGCGTCCGGTCCCGTCGGCGTTTCGAAGGGGATGCAACGCACCCGACCGCCGGCCGACGACGAGCCTCGGATCAGGCCCGCCCGGACTCCGGAGGGCACGGTCGACGGCCGGGGCCCGGGGATCGCCATCCCCTTCACCAAGGCGACCACCCCCGTCCCCGGACATCGCCCGGACCCGATCCGCTTCTGGGACGCCTATTACAAGAAGCACGACGAGGACCCGAAGCAGCTCCTGGAGACCCTGGCCCTCCTCAAACAGGACAAGAAATACGCCGACATCGAGGGCGTCCTCCACGGCTACCTGACCTTCCGGACCAAGCAGGCCGAGCCCTGGATGTACGAGATGTACGCCGTGGCGATCGAGCAGCGGAAGGGCCCGTCCGGGGAGGTGAAGACGTACCTCGGCTATGCCGCCTACCAGGCCCGCAAGAGCAAGAACCCGAACCACCTGGTCAGCGTCGCGGACATGCTCTACCGGCGCGGGATCTTCGACCAGGTCGGGCCCCCCGGCCAGACCACGACCGCGGGTGAGCTGATCGACCTGGCGGCCCGGGCGATCCCGCACCGGCCCGAGCCGCTGATGATGTCGGTGAACGTGGCGGCGAAGAGCAAGGACCCGAAGCGGATGGGCGACGCGGTCGAGTCGCTGCTGTCGCTCGGCTGGCCGGGGAACGACGACCGGATGCGCAAGGAGGCCCGGGGCGAGGCCGAGGCCCTGGCCAAGGCCCTCCGCGAGGACGGCCGGAACGACGAGGCGGACGTCCTCCTGGCCCGGCTCCCGCAGGCCCTCGCCCGCGACCTCTACGTCGCGCTCAAGTGGACGGGGGTCGACGACCTCGACCTCGTCGTCGACGAGCCGCTGGGCGCGACGGCGCAGCTCTTCAAGAACCCGAGGACCATCTTCGGCGGGGCCATCGTGTCCAACGGCTTCGGGTCGCATCCCGAGGAGGTCTACGTCTGCCCGCGGGCCTTCAGCGGGGCGTACACGATCCGGGTCGACAAGATCTATCAGCCCGAGAAGCGGCCCGCGACGACCGCCGTCCTGGAGATCATCACCCACGAGGGGACCCCCGAGGAGAAGCGCGAGGTCCGCAAGGTCGACCTGGCCCGGCCGGAGCCGGTGGTGGTCCGCCTCGACGGCGGCCGTCGCAAGGAGGTGATGCCGTTCCTCGCCCCCCCGGCCGAGGCGAGGCTCCCGGCCGACGCGAAGGCCGTCGTCCCGGCCCAGCCCGCCCCGAAGGAGGCCGCGAAGCCTGCCAGTCCCGGAGGCGCGGCGATCCGCCCGTGACCGATCCGGGATCTGGATGGAAAGCCCAGGAGCCCAGGAGCCCAGAATCCTCAGACCGTCTGACTGCCAATTGCCCCTTCGTGCTCCGTGCTCCGTGCTCTGCCTTCCTGTGCTTCTGTGCTTCTGTGCTTCTGTGCTTCTGTGCTTCTGTGCTCTCCATTGGCCAACTCGATCCCTCCTCAGCGTACGAGAACGAAGCCGTCGCGGGCGGGTGCCCGACGATTGTCGGGCGGGGCCTGTTCACCGGCGCTCGGGGACGTTAGATTCGGGGGGCATCGGAGTTCGCTCACCGTCGGGCCACGCCCCCCGTCCAGGGAAGGAGGGTCTCGTGTCTCGGATTCGCCGGGTCCACATCGCCCTCGCGGCCCTGTCGTCGTTCGCCGTGGGGCCGGCCCGCGGCCAGTCGGAGGCGGAGAGCCTCTCGGCCAGCTTCCGGAAGGCGGCGCGTCGGGTCCTGCCCGCGGTCGTGACCGTCCGGCCGATCGGGGTGCCGCCGCCGATCGACCCGACCGACGGCCTCACGGCCCGGGCCCCGGGCCTCGCCGGGCCGGGGAGGCCGGTCGACGCCGCCCCGGTCGTCGTCCCGCGCGAGGCGGGCGGTTCGGGGGTCGTGATCGACGCGGCGCGGGGGCTGGTCCTCACGAACCACCACGTCATCGACGGCGCGAAGCGGGTCGTCGTCGTCCTGCCCGGCGGCCGCGAGCGGCCGGCGAAGGCGATCCGCCGCGACCCCAAGAGCGACCTCGCCCTGATCACCATCGACGCCGCCGGCCTGGCCCAGGCCGCCTGGGGCGACTCCGAGGCGCTGGACACCGGCGACTGGGTCCTGGCGATCGGCCAGCCGTTCGGGCTCTCGGACACCGTCACGGCGGGGATCGTCAGCGGCAAGGGGCGGGGCGTCGGCCTGGCGCTCTACGAGGACCTGATCCAGACCGACGCGGCGATCAACCCCGGCAACTCGGGCGGCCCGCTCGTGAACCTGGCGGGCGAGGTCGTCGGGATCAACGCGGCGTTGAAGTCGGCCGGGGGCGGCTACGAGGGGGTCGGCTTCGCGGTCCCGGCGTCGCGGGCGCGGCGGGTCGCGGCCGACCTCGCCGAGTTCGGCCGGGTCCGCCGGGCGTTCGTCGGGATCAACGTCCGCCGCGCCGACCCGTCGGTCCTCGACCGGCTCGACCTGCCGGGGGCGACGGTCGTCACCGGGGTCGCGGCGGAGAGCCCGGCCTCGGACGCCGGGCTCCGGCCGGGCGACCTCCTGTTGAAGGTCGACGGCCGGCCCGTCCCGGGGCCCGGGGCGCTCCAGGCGACGATCGAGGTCGCCCCGGTCGGCCGGCCCCTGGCCCTGACGATCGAGCGCGACGGCAAGCCGCGCGAGGTCAAGGTCGTCCCCCAATCGCAGCCGGATCGCTTCGGGCTCCCCGACCCCGCTCGGGAGGGGTCGCCGCCCCGGGGCGACTGAGCCGTCGTCGACCCGACGGGCCGCCCGTCGTCGGCAGTTTGCCCGGACCGAGGGCCTCGTCCATGGAAAGGACCGAGCATCATGGAAGTGTCGCCCCGAAGCCGAGGGCCCCGAGCATGACCCGACCGCAGATCCTCGTCGTCGACGACGACGCCCCGTTCGTCGCCCAGCACCTCCGCCTGATCCTCGGCGAGGACGGCTACGAGGTCGAGATCCTGGGCGACGCCCGCGAGGCGCTCGAGCGGCTGCGGACCCGCCAGTTCGGGCTCCTGATCACCGACTACCGGATGCCCGAGATCAGCGGGATGGACCTGCTCTCGGCCGTCCGGGCCGAGAAGCTCCCCTGCGGCGTGATCCTCCTGACCGCGTACGGCGACGCCGACCTGGTCCGCTCGGTCATGAAGGCCGGCGCCGACGACTTCATCACCAAGCCGTTCGAGCCCGACCGGCTCCGGATGGTCGTCCGCCGGACGCTCGAGCAGCGCCAGCTCATGGACGAGCTCGAGCAGCTCCGCCAGGACCTCCGGCAGGAGTACCGGTTCCACGACCTGGTGTCCAAGAGCCCGAAGATGCGCCGGGTCTTCGACCTGATCAAGCAGGTCGGCCCGGTCGGCTCGACCGTCCTGATCCAGGGGGAGACCGGCACGGGCAAAGAGCTGGTCGCCCGCGCGATCCACGCCTCGGACACCCGCCGCCGCGGGCCGTTCGTCGCGCTGAACTGCGCGGCGCTGAACGAGTCGCTCCTGGAGTCGGAGCTGTTCGGCCACGAGCGCGGGTCGTTCACCGGGGCCGACCGGCAGAACAAGGGCCGGTTCGAGCTGGCCGACGGCGGCACGCTCTTCCTCGACGAGATCGGCGAGATCTCGCACGCGATGCAGTCGAAGCTCCTCCGCGTCCTCCAGACCGGCACCTTCGACCGGGTCGGCGGGTCGGCCCCGGTGAAGGTCGACGTCCGGATCGTCGCGGCGACGAACAAGCGGCTCGACGCCGAGGTCAAGGCGGGCCGGTTCCGCCAGGACCTCTTCTTCCGGATCGCCGTGATCCGGATCGACCTGCCGCCGCTGCGCGACCGGGTCGAGGACATCCCGCTCTTGGCGATGCACTTCCTCGAGCGGCTCGCCGCGCGGTGCAACCCGCCGGTGACGCAGATCCACACGTCGGCGATGCAGGCCCTGCTCGAGCACCGCTGGCCGGGCAACGTCCGCGAGCTGGAGAACGCGATCCGGGCGGCCGTCGCGATGGCCGAGGGCTCGGTCGTCCGCCGCGAGTGGCTCCCCGCGACCGTCGCCCCCCGGCAGGACCGCGCCACCGCCACGAGCCCCCTGATCGACATCGACCGCCCGCTCCGCGAGCTGACCGGCGACCTGATCTCCCGGGTCGAGAGCGCCTACTTTACCCGGCTGCTCGCGCGCTACAAGGGGAACGTCGCCCGGACCGCCAAGCACTCCGACCTCTCGCGGCGGAGCGTCACCCAGAAGCTGCACAAATACGACCTCGACCGCCTCCGGTTCAAGCGCGGCGAGGGGGAGTAAGATCAGAGGGAATCGGGGTTGACCGGCTCACTGCCCGAGCGAGTCGCGAGCGCCTGCCAGATCCCTGGGGTCGGGAGATGGACCCACCATCCGCCGGGTCCACGCGATGCGCCGGCAGGTATGCCGGTGCTCGGCTCGAAGGGCCAGGTCTGAATCGTGTCTTTGATGAACCGGACGGAGCCATCCTCCATCAGGCCGTTCAGACCCCCGGGATGCTGACTCGACGCGGCGTTGATGAGGGCGTCGGAGCCGAGGTCGGAGACTTCGTCGTAGGGATTCGGCGGATAAAAAGTCGTCATCATCGTATCGCCCCAATTCCCCGAGACGTACCAGCCATACCGGGCGTAATGCGCGGAATAGACGGCACCATACCGGTAGCCGGCGGTCGTTGATTTCTCGGCGACGAATAATGTGGTGCTGAGCCCGTCAGAGATCGATGCGAACCCGAGAGGAGCGATGTCGTTGATGACGCCGTTGGCCTGGGCCCGCAATGGCCCGGCGACCACGCAGCCCCCTGCCGGCCGGGGTATGGCGTCGACGCGGATCGACCCATAGCAGGCCGAGTAGCTGGTGAATGTCATCCGGGATCGACCGCCCGACGGGTCCGCGGCGTAGGGCTTCAATGCACCCGCGGCCAGGTCGCGCGGGTAGCCGGCCTCGGAATCGCTCGGGCAGGCGAAGGCCGCGACCGCGACGCCGTGGATGGTCGTGTTCTCCTGGCCGAAGATGGTCAGGTCTTGATTGATCGCATTGTAGAGCGCCGCCTGCTCCATCGCCGGCAAGATATAGACGAGGAAGCTCTTGTCGACGGCGGGGGCGGTACAGGGAGGATTGCGCCCGGCATGGCGGGGGTCGTAGGTGAGGAACCTCCCCGGCGGGAGGCTGCCGAAGGCGTCGTGGTAGCTGTGGATGGCCACACCGATCTGGCGGAGGTTGTTCGCGCACGACCCACGCCTGGCCGCCTCGCGCGCCGCCTGCACCGCGGGCAGCAGGAGTGCGATCAGCAGCGCGACGATCGACACGACGACGATGAGTTCGACCAGGGTGAAACCGCGCCGACGCATTTCAGTCCTTCACAGGGCAGGGGTCGACGGTTCACCATAATCGAATCGGATCGATGTCCACGCCCAGGCTAGGTCGCCGGGCGCCTCGAGATCCGTCGCAGGGCGAAAGCCGCGACGCCGACGACGGCAGCCCCCGCCCAGATCCACCACGAGGAAGACCTCGGACGCGTCGCCGAGGCGATCTGGTTGAACTCGGGCAGCCCGAAGGCGGTCAGGGTGAAATCGCCGGCGGGCCTGTCGGCGAACGACAGATGGGTGAATTCGAAGTCCTGTCCCGAAGCGGCGACGACCCCCGGATCGGAGAGGGCCGGATCCGCCTTGTAATCGCCTCGATATAATCGATAGGAGCACCTCACCGGCTCCGGCTCTCCGTCCGATCCCTTCTTATATTCTACGTGTCCAATATAAGTCAATTTCTTCAAGGTCCACGTGGTCAGGATGGACCCATACTCGTACAAGACCCATTGTTCGGCGGGGGATACGACGAGCCAGCCCGAGGTGATGACGGACGTCTTGCGGGCAGGATCGGGCTTCTTGGCGATCGAAAAATCGATCCTCAGCTTCCCCCTGCCGGTGGATGATGACTCTTCAGCGACTCGGTCGATCCGGAACTCCGGCAGGGTCAGCATGGTCGAGATCGAGTCCAGTTGGGCATTCATTGCACATCGGACCGCAAAGTCGATCTGCATGTGAATAGACCGCCGTGATTGTCGCGGACCAGCCTCCAGCATTCTTATGATATATTCCGAGGCAACATCTTCTTTTGTGATCTCAAATGAATATTTGTCATTATAGCAAACGACAGTTTGATAATTTTTTGGATATTTCACTACCTTCTTGCCCGACGAATCCTCGTGGGCGCCGGGGGCGTCCGTCCGAGTCAGGGTCAATCGTCCATTGCCGCTGGAAAAGGAGAACCCGACCTTTCTTCGTTCGACAATGGAGCCGTGCTCCGGGCGAGACTGCAGTGAGAGCAGCATCCCTTCGCCGTTCGCGTGGGAAAATCTGGCCTCGAGTGCCGCCAGTGCCTTCGGGTATTCCGCTAGCACTCGTTCCTTCGTCATCGCGTCGGAGGCCTTGCCGTCGGCGGCCGTGCTGAGCAGTAGGATCGGGACCGAGACGAGGCTGCGTAGGATTCGGTGTGAAACCGCGTCGCTCACGGGGTGTCCTCGGCTGATCGGGATGGAGCCATGCGCGCTGGGGCGAGATGCGAAGCCCCTAGCGCGGGCCCCCCCGATCGCCCGGCTTTGCCGTTGATCATGGTTCCGAGAAGAGGTCCGTCGGTTGCAACGGGGGCTCCGAAATCCGGTCTTCGCAAGTCCTCGGACGAATGCAAAGACCCAGCGTATCGTTGTCGCACGGAGTGTCGTGGCAGGGCCCAAGCCTTGGGGGCGGGTCGGCCATCGCTGAACTCGTGAAGACGATGGCCCCGAGGGCGCTCAACGTGAGGGCAAAGGCGGCCGTCGGCGGAAACAAGATGCTCGCAAGACGCTTCATCGAAACGCCCCCCAGAGCTCGAAGAAAGGAACAGTCAAGCCGGATGACGGGGGCCTGAGGCGGCTAGACCGCGATGATCGATCGAGCCCTACTCCGATCTCTCCGATGCGACGACAGAACCGACGAACGTGATCGGGACGATGATACCGGTCTTGCCGCCGATATCGAGATAAATAGCGGCGGTCAATTCCACAGGCCCGGCCGACATTGCTCCATATAAATATTTGATATCGATGGATTCTTGGGCCTGAATTGCTGCAGGAATGTCGACGGCCTTGACGCAACCCTGCATGCCACAAACGCTCCCGCTCCCGAGGACCTTGACCGCGCGCGGGCTGCGGTTGGTCAGCGTGACCGTATACGAGGTCGTGGATCGTTCGTCCACGCTCCCGATCGGCACGCGGACCGATCGCGGATGGACGGGCGATTCCTCCTCGGCGGCCGACAGCGGCCGCGTCGCGGAAGGGTCGCCGAGGAGGAACAGACCTGACAGGGTGAGCAACGCCCCGATCGCCAGGGCCCGGGAGACGCGGGGAACAGTGGCGGCCCGAATTCCCATCGATCCGACCTCCGTCGTCCTTGGAATCGCCCTCTGCGGGCCGTGATTCGACCTGCTGACCCGTCCTCGATGGTCGGCCATCGAGCGTCGCCGGTCAGGTCGGGGACCGATTGGCGCGGGGCGCCGAGATTCTTTCCGGAGCGGATCGGGATCGGAAGGTCGACCGTAAGGCCGGGGCGAGGGTTAGCGGGCGGATTTCCGAGATGGCAACGGCGGCTCGTGTTGGCTTACGACGAGCGCCGGCCTCGTCGTTTCCTGGATCTCGGGTGACACCCTCCCCTTCATGACGGCCTACGAACCACCGTGGGATTCCTTCCGGATCATGCAAATCATCTCGGATATCGCTTATCCTTGTCAAGAGACTCAGGTTCGCGGGCGGTGTCCCGGAGCAAGGGTTAGACCGGGCATGCCGATCGGGGGGGGCGATTCCGGGGCCTCCAGCAACGGTCGCCGGCCGCCCCCGACCGGGAGGGCGATGGTCGGGCGACCGACGCTCGGGGGTCACGCGGGTCACGGCAGCGGGACCTTCTTGAACTCAAACTCCAGGGGGATCGGGATCACCTTGCTGGGGGTCTCGTAGACGAGGCCGTAGTCGGCGAGCTTGCCCGGGACGTCGACGAAGAGGTATTCGAAGCTGATCTTGCCAGCGTCGTTGCCCGAGTTGTTCAGGCCGCCGTTGTGCTCGAACCGGGAGCCGTCGGCCTTCTGGAGCCAGATCCGGTTGTTGAACAGGCCCTGGCGGTAGCTCTCGAACGCCGGGCCGCCGCCGGGGTAGGCCACCGCGATGTTGACCTTCCAGACCTGCTCCTCCACGGTCGTCGACTCGAGCGTGACCGCGATGTCCCCCTCCTTGAGCACCGCCTCCTTCGCCTCCAGGCTCTTGAACCGGAAGGTCTTGAGCGCGGCGGGGATGGTGACCTCCCCCTTGACCCGGATCGACTTCAGCTCCTTCGCCGACCGGTCGGGGGCCGTGAGGCTCAGGTTCATCTCGGCGGCGGGGTTGCCCGGGCTGAGGGCGACGTCGTCGGTCTGATCGTTGACGGCGGGGGCGACGGGCTTGTCCTCGTCCGTGACGATGGCGATCTGGTCGGCCTTGACGGCCAGGAGCATCGGCCGGAGCCGCGGCTCCCACGCGACCTCGAACTGGGCGCTCGCGGTCCTCGCCCCGGTGAGGAAGTCGCGGACGGCGACGATCTGCTTGAACTGGACCCGGAACGGCCCGGTGTAGAGGACCATCGGCTTGGCCGTCGCCGGACCGCCCGAGGGCATGCCCGCCATCAGGCCGATCGAGCCGTCGCCGGTGAAGAACGAGAGCGTCACGCCCGCCTTCTCGGCGACGATGTCCAGGGCCTCGAGGAACGGCCTCTTGTCGATGTCGAGGTCGACGGCCGGGTTCGTCACGTCGGCGCCCGACTGGTCGCGGAGGTCGGTGATCGTGTTGCCCGTGTCGGCCTGCAACTTCTTGATCGCCTCGGAGAGGCGGATGCCGGTCCCCTTGATCGTGACGAGCGAGGCGCCGTGGTTGGCCTTGTCGTCCTGGGCGGCGAGCAGGGCCGTCCGGATCTTGGCGAGCCGCGCCCGGCGGTCGGCCGAGCCCGACTTCTCGGCGTCGGCCAGGATCGGCAGGGCGCGGGCCCCGAGGGCGATCAGGGCCGCCTCGGCGGCGTCCCTCGCCTCGGGCTTCTCGGCGTCGAGCCGCTCGACGAGCTGGCTGACCCGGTCCTTCAGGGCGGCGTCCGACCCCTGCCCCCTCGCGGGGCCGACCGCCACGGCCGCGACCCAGGCCCCGACGATCCCGACCAGGCCCGCCGCACGGATAGCGCGCTTCATCGATGTCCTCCCAGCGTCCAGCGGCCGATCGGAGGCGACGGGGCCGATCCCCGCCGTTCAGCCGACGAGCCAGCGGCCGTCTTCCATCACGACCCGGCCGTCGGCGGAGACCCGGCCGGCCGACCGGGTGTCGACGATCAGGTCCCAGTGCAGGGCCGACTCGTTCACCCCGCCCGTCTCGGGATAGCTCTGGCCGAGCGCGAGGTGCACGGTCCCGCCGATCTTCTCGTCGTAGAGGATGCTGCCGGTGAACCGGCCGATCCCGTAGTTCAGGCCGATCCCCAGCTCGCCGAGGGCCCGGGCGCCGGGGTCGAGGTCGAGCATCGCCCGCAGGTAGTCCTCGCCCGCGTCGGCCCGGGCCTGGACGACCCGGCCGGCCTCGAACTCCAGCGCGATCCCGGCGACCTCCCGGCCGTCGCGGCGGACGGGGAAGCCGCACCGGAGCGTCCCGGAGGGCGAGCCCTCGGCCGGGCCGGTGAAGATCTCGCCCGAGGGCATGTTCCGCCGGCCGTCGGAGTTGATCCAGGTCCGCCCGGCGACCGACAGGGTCAGGTCGGTCCCGTCGGCCTCGATCCGGACCGACCGGACGCCGGTCATGAACGCGACGAGCCCGGCCTGCCGCTCCCCCAGCTCCCGCCAGGCGGAGGCGGGGTCGGGCCGGTCGAGGAACATCGCCGCGACGGCGAACGCCTCGTACGCGGCCGGCGACATCCCGGCGTCGGCCGCGTAGCCGGCGGTCGGGTACTGGGTGAGCACCCAGCGCTTGTCGCGCGCGGCGTGGCGGATCGGGGCCCGGGCGCGGTCGACGATCGCCTGGCGGCGCGGGTCGACGCCGCCGAGGGCCGTGGTGTCGGCCTCGGCCGCGATCCGGATCCGCCCGTCGGCGACCGTCGCGTCATGCAGGGCGGCGGGCGGCAGGTGCGCCAGGCCCTCCTCGGTCGCGTGGGTGAGGAAGAACTCGGTCAGCTCGGGGAAGTCGGGCCGGAGCAGCGGATAGGCGCCGCGGAGCACGACCGCCCGGTAGCAGGCCGCGACCAGGGGCCACGCCTCCAGCTCCGACCCGATCAGGATCGTCTCGCGGGGCCGGACCCGCAGGCAGTAGTCGGCCAGCAGCTCGGCCCATCGGGCGGCCAGGTCGTCGGTCATCGCGATGCCTCGGCTCGGGCCGGCCCGACCCGGCCGGCCCGTTGGGGATCTCCGAAATCCTTCGTCCCGTCATCGTAACGACAGTTGTCCCGGGCCGCAACCGCCTCCCCCGGCTTGACGACCGGGGTCGCAGGCTCCAGAATCGATCTCGATCCGGGAGGACCCGCCCCCCTCGATTCGAGCCGCCGACGCGAAGGACGCAACCGCATGGTTCCTCGACCGATTGGACGCCGGCCCGGGTCATTTCCGGCCGTCGCCGCCCTGGCCCTGGCCCTGGCCCTGGCCGCCCCGGGCCGGGGGCTCGCGAGCGACCCGCAGGTCAACCCCGCCGAGGCCCGGCTCAGGGCCGACGTGGCGTATCTGGCCGACGACCTCCGCGAGGGCCGCGCCCCCGGGACCAAGGGGATCGACGCCGCGGCCGACTACATCGCGGGCGCCTTCCGCGAGCTGGGCCTGAAGCCCGCACCCGGCGCCGACGGCTACTTCCAGGGGTTCACGATCAAGGGCTCGGCCTCCCTGTCGGGCGCTCAGGAGCTGGCCTTCCGGGCGAAGGACAAGGAGATCGTCGCCCGGCCGAACACCGACTTCGGCCCGCTCGCCCTCGGCTCGGGCGCCAGCCTCGCCGGGGTGCCCTTGGTCTTCGCCGGGTACGGGATCACGGCCAGGAATCCGAAGAACGACTTCGCTTACGACGACTACGCCGGGCCCGACGTCAAGGGCAAGGCCGTCCTCATCCTCCGCCGCCAGCCCCGGCAGAACGACGACAAGAGCCCGTTCGGCGACATCCGCGACCTGACCCATTCGAGCCTCCTGGCCAAGGCGACCAACGCCTTCGCGCACGAGGCCGCCGCGGTCATCCTCGTCAACGACCGGGTGACGGCCAAGGAACGCGACCTGCTCCTGCCGCTCGGCTTCGCCGGCGGGGCCGAGCAGCAGGTGACGACCATCCCGTTCGCGATGATCACCCGCGAGCTGGCGGACTCGCTCCTGAAGGCGAGCGGGGAGAAGCCGCTGGCCGAGGTCGAGGAGGCGATCGAGGCCGACCTCCGGCCGCGGTCGAAGGCCCTCGATGGCGCCTCGGTCGCGGCGAAGTACACGATCGAGCGCAAGCTGCTGAAGGCCAAGAACGTGGTCGCGGTGCTGGAGGGGGCCGGGCCGACCGCGGAAGAGACGATCGTGGTCGGCGGCCATTACGATCATCTCGGGCACGGCGGCTTCTTCTCCGGGTCGCTCGCCCCGCTCTCCCGCGAGATCCACAACGGGGCCGACGACAACGCGTCGGGCACGTCGATGGTCCTGGAGATGGCCCGTCGCCTGGCGAAGCGGGCCGACCCCCTGCCCCGCCGGGTCGTCTTCATGGCCTTCAGCGGCGAGGAGAAGGGGCTGCTCGGCTCGCAGTACTACGCGAATCATCCCCTCTTCCCGCTCGACAAGACGGTGTTCATGGTCAACTTCGACATGGTCGGCCGGCTCAACGACAAGGACGAATTGACCCTCTTCGGGACGAACTCGACCCCGGGCGCGGCCGAGCTGGTCGACGTCCTGGGGGCCTCGGCCGGGTTCAAGATCAAGAAGGTCGGCGGTCTGTCCGACGGGATCGGGGGCAGCGACCACGAGTCGTTCTACCGGAAGGGCGTGCCCGTCCTATTCGCCTTCACTGGGACGCACAGGGACTACCACAGGCCGACGGACGACACGAACCTGATCAACTTCCCCGGGATGGCCCGGATCGCCGACTTCGGCGAGCTGCTCCTGCTCGACCTCGCCCGCCGCCCGAAGCGGCCCGGGTTCGTCAAGGTCGGCACGGCGATGGCCGCCGGCCACGGCGGCGGCAACGCCCCGGCCTCCCCGCCCTCCTCCTCGACCGCGGCCCCGGGCGGCGGGGACAAGGACACGGCCCGCATCTCGATCTCGGCCTACCTCGGCTCGATCCCCGACTACGACGACGAGAACCAGGGGGTCAAGCTCTCCGGCGTCGGCGAGGGGAGCCCGGCCGAGAAGGCGGGGCTGAAGGGGGGCGACGTCGTGGTCGGCTTCGCCGGCCGGCCGATCGCCACGATCTACGACTACACCCAGAGCCTCGGCAAGGCCAGCCCCGGCGAGACGGTCGAGATCAAGGTCCGGCGCGACGGCAAGGAGGTGGTCCTCAAGGCCACCCTCGGCTCGCGACCCCGGGGAAATTGAACCCCCGGGCCGACGGCCGGCGATCTCTCGCCGCGTCGCTCGGGAGAGCACCAGGCGAGGGGCCCGTCCCGCGATGAACAGGTCGGACACCCGTCGCCCGCGACCCCTCCTGCTCGCCCTCGCCGGGCTCGCGGCCCTCGGCTGCGGCCGGCCCGAGGGGGATGCCCTCGCGATCGCCACCCCCTGGCCCGCGGCCGACCGGGCGGCGATCGAGGCCGCCTATCGCCGCGAGGCCCCCGAGGCCCGGCCGATCGCCTGGGTCCCGCTCGCGCCCGGCGACGACCCCGCGCGGCTCGTGCCGGCCCTGGGGGTCGACCTCGTCCTCGGCCTCCCCGCCGCGGACCTCGATCGCCTCGCCGCCGCGGACGCGCTCCTGCCGATCGACGGGCAGGACCCGCGTCCCTGGCGGGTCGCCCGGCGGTCGGGCCTCGGCCTGGCGACCTCGATCACGACCGAATCCACCAGGGTCGACCTCGCCGACCGGAATCTCGCGGCCTCGGTCGCGATCGACGACCCGCGCCGCGACTCGGTCGCGCTGGCCTGGGCCGGGTCCGAGCTGGCCCGGCGGGGCTGGGGCCCGGGCTATGCCTCGATCGTCCGGGCGGCGGCCAATGCCCGACGGGCCGGTCGGGGCGGGTCCGCGGTCGCCGCGGTCGTGCGGGGCGAGGCGACCGCGGCGCCGGGGGTCGGGGTCGAGGGGGCGATCGACGACCGGACGACGATGATCCGGGTCGACGGGGCCCCCGCCTGGGTCGAGGGCGTGGCCCTGGTCCGGGGGGCCGAGCGCGAGCCCGAGGCGCGGCAGCTCCTCCGGGTGCTCGCCGATCGGGGGCAGGCCAGGCCCGTTGGGCCGGGAGACCCGCCCGTCGACCCGGTCGGGCTGGCCGCGGACGGGCTGGTCGCCGACCTGCTGGGCGCGACGCTCGTCGACGCCCAGGACGAGCTCTGGGCCGCGGCCGACGCCCTCGACCGGGCGGGCCGGCCGCCGGTGTTCGAGGGATACCTCGACTCCCCCCCGCCCTGGCCGCCGACCTCGGTGGCCAGGCTCCGGCGCGAGGAGGGATCGGCCGCCCTGGTCGACACCCTCGCCGCCGAGATCTCCCCCGACCGCGAGGCCCGGTCCTGGCTCCTCGACTCGTGGGACGGGCCCGCCCGGCCGATCGACGGCGGCTGGATCCGCGAGGCGGCGACGGCGGCCGGGGGCCGAGTCGTGCGCGAGCCGAGGTTCCGGGCCTGGCTCCGGGGGGAGTGGACCGCCTGGGCCCGCCAGCACTACCGGCGGATCGCCCGCGAGGCGGGGAAAGGTCCGGCATGATCCGCGTCACGCTCGAATCCCTGGTCAAGCGGCACGACAAGGTGGCGGTCGTCGACCACGCCTCGCTCGAGATTCGCCCGGGCGAGCTGGCCTTCCTGCTCGGGCCGTCGGGCTCGGGCAAGACGGCCCTGGGCCGGCTGGTCGCCGGCCTGGACGACCTCGACGAGGGAGAGATCTATTTCGACGGCCGGGTCGTGCACACCCTGCCTCCCGTCGAGCGCCGGGTCGGGCTCGTCTTCCAGGACGACGCCCTCTGGCCTCATCTCTCGGTGGCCGAGAACGTCGGCTACGGCCTGAAGGTCCGCGGCGTCCCGCGCCGCGACCGGCGGGAGCGGGTGATCGAGGCGCTGGGGGTCGTCGGGGTCGAGGGGCTGGCCGACCGCCGGCCGGATTCGCTCTCGCCGCTCCAGAAGGTCCGGGTCGGGATGGCGCGGGCGGTGGTGATCGAGCCCGAGCTGCTGATCCTGGACGACCCGCTGGCCCGGCTCGAGCCGAGGGCCCGCCCCGAGTTCCGCGACGAGCTGAGGCGGCTCCACGCCGAGCTGGGGACGACCACGCTGGTCCTCACCAGCGACCCGCGCGAGGCGCTGGCGATGGCCGACCGGCTGGCGGTGATCGACCTCGGGCGGGTCGTCCAGGTCGGGGCGCCCGGGGAGGTCTACAACCTGCCGGCGGACGCCTTCGTGGCGCGGTTCCTCGGGCCGGCGAACCTGATCCAGGGGCAGGTCGAGTCGACCGACGCCCGGGGCGACGTCGTGGTCCGGACCCCGCTCGGCCGCCTGATCGGCCGGGCCTCGGCCGGCCCGATCGAGTCGGGCACGTCGGTCACGGTGGCGATCCGGCCCGAATCGATCGGCCTCGGCCCGACCGTCCCGCCCGGCTCGAACCGGTTCGCGGCCACCCTCGAGCGGCAGACCTTCCTGGGAGACGTCCGCCAGGTCGACCTCCGCGGCCCGGGCGACTGGCCGGTCTCGGCCCTGGCGCTGCAGAGCCAGTCGGGGGGCCTCCGCGAGGGCCAGGGCGTCACGGCGTCCGTCGCGCCCGAGATGGTCGTCGTCCTCCCGGGCAAGTACGCCGGGCGGACCGATCGGGAGTAGCCCCTCCCGCCCGATCCCCGGGAGTCCGGACGTCCGGCGCCGAACGAACCCAACCGCAGGCCGTGACCGGACGAACCCAATCGCCCTGACCAAACGAACCCAATCTCGGGCGACGATCCGACGAAACGAACCCAATCGCCCGAGCGACGGAACGGACCCAATTCCCGGCGATGGCCGGACGAAACGAACCCAATGCGGCGGGGGACGGCCGGCGATGCGACGAGCGGCGGGGAGGCTGGCACGGGTCGGGGCGATCGGCCTGACGGCGGCGATCGGCCTGCCGGTCGCGCTGCTGGTCCCGGCGTCGGTCCTCGACCGGGGGCCGTCGGGGGAGTCGCGGGCCTCGTTCTTCCCGATCGCCCTGACGCTGCTCGACCCGCTGGTCTGGTCCTGCGCCCGGAACAGCCTGATCGTGGCGGCGATCGTCACCCTCGGGTCGCTCGGGCTGGGCGTGGCCCTGGCGCGGGCGGTCGGCCCGTGGCGGTTCTGGGGCCGTCGGCCGCTCGCGGCGCTGGCGTGGGCCCCGATGGCGGTCGCCCCGGCCTTCGCGGCGGTCGGGCTCGCGCGGGTCTTCCCGCCGGGGGCGATCGGCCGGAGGCTGGCGGCGGCGACCGGGAACGCCCTGCTGTTCGAGGTCCCGTGGGACGTCTGGATCTCCTGGGGCCTCCTGGTCTGGGCCGGGGTCGCGGCGGCGACCCCCGTCGTGGCCCTGAGCGTCGGCTCGGCGCTGGGGCGGGTCGACCCGTCGTGGGTCGACGCCGGCCGGGCCCTCGGGGCGTCGCGGCGGCGGGCCTGGCGGGCCCTGGTCTGGCCGATCCTCCGGCCCGAGGTGGCCCGGACGCTCGCCGCCGTCTTCGCCGCCGCCCTGCTCGACCCGGGGGCCCCGATCGTACTGGGCCTGAGGCGGACCCTGGTCGTCCCGATGGTCGAGGCCGCGACCGGGGGCGGCCTCCCCGCCCGGGCCGCCGCGCTCGCCCTGCTCGGCCTGGGCCTGGCCCTGCTGGGCCGCGTCCTGATCCGGGCCTGGGGGGGCTCCCGGGTTGATGTCGACCCGCACGACCGCGACGACCCCCCGCCGCGGGCGGGCGGGGCCCGGGTCGTGGCCTCCGCCGTCGGCCTCTCGGCCTGGATCGCGGTCGGGCTGACGCCCCTGGCCGGCCTCGTCGGGATCGTCGTCGGGGCGTTCGACGCCGGAGGCGGGGGCGGCGAGGGGGAGGGTTGGGTCGTCGCGGCGGCGAGCGTCGTCTACCGCCTGATCGACCCCGACACCGCCCTCCTCTGGCGGAACGCCCTCGGGCTCGGGCTGGCGGCGACCCTGGTCGCGGCCCTGCTCGTCCGGGCCCTGGCCCGGCCGGCCGACCCCTCGCGGCGGCTCGGCCCGCGGGCGTCGGTGGCGATCCTCGCCTTCGAGCGGACGCCGCCGCTGGTGCTCGGGATCGCGCTGGCGCTCTGCCCCGGGCTGCTGGAGACGGCCGCCGATCGGCTGGGAATCCCCGTGCTGCACCGGCTCGCCGCCTGGCTCGATCCGATCCGATGGCCGGGCGTCCTCCTGATCGTCGCGACGGCCGCGAGCCGGCTGCCGACGCTCGCCCGCGCGGCCGACCGTGCCGACGTCCGGTCGCGGCCCGTCCTGGCCGACGCGGCACGCGGCCTCGGGGCGACCCGTCGCCAGGCCCGTCGGGTCGGGGGCGGCCGGGGTGTCGGCCGGGGCGTGCTGGCCCTGACCTTCGCGCTGGCCGCCACGTCGGTCGCCCCGGCCCTGGTCCTCTCGCCGACGTCCCGGACCCGGACCGTCGGCCCCGGCCTGGTCCTGGCCGCCGCCGACCCGCCGAGGGCCGCGGCGCTGGCCCTGGGGGCCGTCGCGCTCAACCTGATCGGGCTGGCCGCCGCGAGGCGCGGGCCGTCGGGGCCGGCCGGCGACTGGTTCCGGGGCTGACCGCCGTTTCGCCTGGCGATCGCCCCGGACCCCGCGATACAATCGGGGTCCACGCGCCCCGACGACCCCGCACCCCCGACCGGGAGACGACCGGCCCGTCATGGATACCGCGAAGCTCGCCCTCGAAGACGGCACCGTGTACACCGGCCGCGCCTTCGGCGCGCGGGGCGAGGTCGACGGGGAGGTCGTCTTCAACACGAGCATGACCGGATATCAAGAGATCCTCACCGATCCCTCGTACCACGGCCAGATCGTCGCGATGACCTGCCCCGAGATCGGCAACTACGGCGTGAACCCCGAGGACGCCGAGAGCGGCCGGCCGTGGGTCCGCGGGTTCGTCGTCCGCGAGCTGTCGGGCCGGGTCAGCAACTTCCGGTCGAAGGGGACGCTCGACGGGTATCTCGCCGAGCACGGGGTCTCCGGGATCGAGGGGATCGACACCCGCTCCCTCGTCCGGCGGACCCGCGAGCGGGGGGCGATGAAGGGGATCCTCTCGACCACCGACCTCGACGACGCGTCGCTGGTCGCCAAGGCGAAGGCCAGCCCCGGGCTCGTCGGCCGCGACCTGGCCAGCGAGGTCATGCCCCCGGGGGCCTCGACCTGGGAGCCCGGATTCGCCACCGACCTCTCGCCGCACCCCGAGGCGCACCCCGGCGGGGGACGCCGGCCGCACGTCGTCGCGCTCGACTTCGGGATGAAGTGGAACATCCCGAGGTCGCTCGTCGAGTCGGGCTGCAAGGTCACGGTCGTCCCCGGGTCGACCCCCGCCGGGGCGGTCCTGGATCACGGGCCCGACGGCATCTTCCTCTCGAACGGCCCGGGCGACCCCGCCGCGCTGGGCGGGCCCGTCGCGGCGCTGCGGACCCTGATCCGGGACGCGGCCGAGTCGCGCGGGGTGCCGATCTTCGGGATCTGCCTCGGCCACCAACTCCTCGGCCAGGCGTTCGGGGCCCGGACGTTCAAGCTCAAGTTCGGCCATCGCGGAGCCAACCATCCGGTCCGCGACGACCGGACCGGCAAGGTCGAGATCACCACCCAGAACCACGGCTTCGCCGTCGACCCGTCGACCTTGCCCGCCGACGTCCGGACGACCCACGTCAGCCTCAACGACCGGACCCTGGAAGGCCTGGGTCACGGCCGGCTCCCCGTCTTCGGGGTCCAGTACCACCCCGAGGCCTCGGCCGGCCCGCACGACAGCCAGTACCTCTTCGCCGAATTCCGCCGCCTGATGGGATGAAGCCGGCCGGCCTTTGCACCGCCTGGGAGGGTGAGACGACGATCCGGGTGGCCTTCGTCCTGATAGACCTCTTGGCCTTGGTCCTTGGAGACCGTCAATCGGTCAAGGTCGTTATCTTTTCGTCTCTTTTTTCGTCTCTTCGTACCAGAAAGGCCAGGGATAGTTGGGGGCGGTCAGGACGTTGCGATACTCCCGGATGTCCTCCTCGGTGATCGTCAAGGCGACCGTCGCCGATTCCACATTGCAGTCCGCTCCGTCCGGGGCCCGGAAGAACCAGGAGACCATGCGGGCGGTGTACCGGCCCGGCTTCGGCATGTTCTCTATCTTAATAACATTCCACAAACCCTTGAGTTGAGTCACGGCCTGATTCGGTTTGAGGGTGACGATCGGGGTGAGGCCCGGGTGTGGGCCGAGCCGCCTAATCCCGCTATCCTCACCGACGGGATACTTGACGCTGTCACCCGTCGAATTCCACATTTCGATATACGTTGCGAAAGGCTTTGCGGGATCGTACGCATAAATCAGAAAGTCGCGGCCGGACGTGTTTTGAATCTTGGCCTCCCACAAGTCCGCCGCCAGCGGGTTGCGGGACATCTTGCGGGTGAGGAGATCGGGACGACGCCGGAAGTCGTAATGGCGCCACAAGGCGGCCCGCTGCCGGGCCTCATCGCAGCGTTCCAGGCGACATTCGAGCGCGGGGCGAACCTGGGCCGCCCCGTCATCGTCCGGAGAGACCTCCGAACCCTTCGACGGTGGGGAATCGGCGTCACCCGACAAGGCGGACGTGGCCACCCCAAGGGCGATCCCGCAGGCCAGGATCGCGATCACGAGTCGGGAGGGAATGCGTGCCAAGAGCATGACGGAATCTCCTATCCCTCGGGTGGGATCTCTCGTGGGATCGCGATCGCATCAGGGATTCGCGACGTAAATCTTGATGTTGGTATTCGGATACGTGGCGAGGAGTTGAGAGACCGTCGTGGTCGGTCGAAAGGCCTGATCTCCGTTCTTGGAACTGACGACCGTCTGACCCGATAGGCCATTTCCGAGGATGTTGTTATGTCTAACGAAAGCTTGACCGTCGAAGTTGACTGCCGAGTGGATGATGTTGCCGTCCTTGTCGTAGAAAACCAAGATGAAAGGACGATTGGTGGCCGGGTCGAACGCCTCATCGACCGTCTTTCGCGTGTAAGCGTCCCTCAGGATCGCCTTGGCGTCCGCGTCGAGGAAGATCTGAAAACTACGCGTCTGACCATCGGGGCAGACCACATCCTTGGCCCCGAAACTGAAACTGTGGCAGTTGAATGACGGGTCCTGGAAGCCGGGCAGGGCTTGGGTCGCGGGGGGCTGCTGCGCCAGGGGATCGGCTTCGAAGAGGGTGATCCTGCTCCCCAGGACGGTCTGGACACTCCAGATATTCCCCGTAATAAAGTATGTTTTCTCGTTGGGCCCGGTTGATTTGATGAAGTTGGGGCCGACTTTGACCAAGGTGTTCCAATTGATGCCGGCCCGCACGCCCGTCGGCTGGGCAGCCGTCCTGATCGTACCCTGGCTCGAGTCAGCCCGGGGAGTGATCGCGGCGGTCCCGCCTGAGGAGCCGCCTAGGGTCCTCAGATCCTGGAGGGTCGCCTGATACGAGCCGTCGTCGTAGCGGTCGACCGAGTTCGTCACCGACTGCGTCTTCGCCGGGGTGTAGCCGACCGACGAGACCACGCTGTTCTGGTCGACCGTGACGACGGTGTCGTTCGAGTCGACCGAGATCGTGTAATTCCCGACGTAGTCGGGCGGCAAGACCAGCTGGACGTAATCGAGGGCATCGACGATCTCGTCCGCGGTCGCGTTCCAGGTGAACGAACTCGTCTCGGTATGCGACATCCCGTAGTCGTCGGGGTTGTGGATGTCGAACTGGCCGACGGACGTCGTGAGGGTGAGCTTGATCGGGACCTGCTGCCACTGGTTCCCGTCGGAGCCCGGGGAGAAGAAAGTCCCCAGCTTGGGGACCGCGTCGGACATTTCCATGCCGAACATATAGCTGATCTTCAGCGACGTGGCGTCGTAGTTCGACTGGAGCCCGATGCTGGCCGCGCTCACGAGGATCTCGCGCAGCGTATAATCCGACGTGCCATACCCGGGCGGCGGCGGCGGCGGCTCCATGCTTCGCGTCGAGGCCCGGGCCGGGGCGGTCGCCGTGTGGATGCCGCCGGCCGGCCCACCGGCTCCGAGCGCGACCGGACGGGCATCGGCCGGCACGTCCGTCGGCAGAGTCGACGGCTCGCGTCCACCTGGATCGACTCCACGTGGGGCTGCGTGACTACCCGCCCCGGCCGTCGCTCCGCCGTGCGAAGCGGGGACGCTCCCGGCCTGAGAGGTGGTGGGCCAGGCGGGTCGAGACGTGCCTCGCGAGGTCGAGGGCGACCCCGAAGGTGGCGCCGACCCTCTTGAGTGAGGGCGGGACGGGGCGTGCCGGCCGCCGGCCGCAGACGGTTCACCGCGGAGCGAGACCGGCGTGGGCCGTGCGAGGGCGACATGTTGGAATCCAGTGGTAAGCGACCTCGGCCCGGGATGGGCTGCCTGTCCCGGGCCACCCCTCGCGGCAGACCCCGGGGGCGACATGAGCAATCTCGCGCCGCCAGCAGCGGCATCCGCCCGAATCGGGGTCGTCGGTGGGCCGGTGGCGGAGGTGCCTAGCATCAAGGACGAGACGGGCACCACGGGTTCGAGGCGCTCAGTCAGAGGACGGAAGTGTCGTTGCTTGCGCGGGGGGGGGCGCATAGAGGCCTCATCTTCGTTTGAGGAAGTTGCTTGTTCGTCCCCGGTCGCCGAAGGGCTGTAGGGATTGCGGGAGATGTGCATCGAGTTGATCCGAGTCGGCCAGCAATGTCAAGAATTTTTCCTCGAATAATCCGTCGACTCATCTTGATAACCGTCGTAAAGAACGAGAGCGGATGGATTTCCCGGGTCGACGATGGGGCCAAGCTCGGCCCGGTCGATGTCCCCCCGTTGACGCGGGGTGTCGTCGTGGTTAGTCTGTCTCTTTGCATTCCAAAGTGCCCGGCGACGGGCCCCGAGCGATGGGAGCGTGTGTCCGTGGCTTCGACGTGCGTGGTCGGGCTCCAGTGGGGCGACGAGGCGAAGGGGAAGATCGTCGACTGGCTCTGCGACGCGCACGACGTCGTGGTCCGGTACCAGGGGGGCGCCAACGCCGGCCATACCGTGGTGGCCGACGGGGTCACGTACAAGCTCTCGCTGATCCCGACCGGCATCCTCCGCCCGGGGATCGACTGCGTGATCGGCAACGGCGTGGTCGTCCACCCGCCCGCTTTCCTCTCCGAGGTCGAGGCGCTGGTCGGCCAGGGCGTGGACGTCTGGGGACGGCTCCACGTCAGCGACCGGGCCCACGTAATCCTGCCCTACCACCTGGCCGAGGAGCGGCTGACCGAGGAGTCGGCCTCGATCGCCGACCACCTGGGGACGACCCGTCGCGGGATCGGCCCCTGCTACCGCGACAAGGTCGGCCGGGTCCACGGCGTCCGGGTCGGCGACCTGTACCACCCCGAGCGGTTCCGCGACCACCTCGGCCGGATCGTCGCGTACAAGAACCGGCTCCTGGGGGCGATGCTCCCCGACTTCGCCCCGCTCGACGCCGGGGAGGTCGCCCGCGAATACCTCGAATACGCCGGGCGGATGAAGCCCTATGTGACCGACGCGACGGCCTGGCTGCACCGGGCTCTCGACCGGGGCCGTCGGCTCCTGTTCGAGGGGGCGCAGGGGTCGCTGCTCGACGTCGACCACGGCACCTATCCGTATGTCACCAGCTCGAACTCGAGCGCGGCGGGGATCGCGGCCGGGTCGAGCGTGCCGACCCGCCACATCGCCCGCTGGATCGGGATCGTCAAGGCGTACACGACCCGGGTCGGCGGCGGGCCGTTCCCGACCGAGCTGGTGGACGAGACCGGGGAGCGGATCCGGAGGGTCGGCAAGGAATACGGGACCGTCACCGGCCGCCCCCGCCGGTGCGGGTGGTTCGACGCCGTGGCCGTCCGGCACTCGGCGCGGGTGAGCGGGTCGACCGAGGTCGCGGTGATGCTCCTGGACGTCCTGACCGGGATCGACCCGATCCGGGTCGCCGTCTCGTACGAGGACGAGGACGGCCGCGAGGTCGCCGACTTCCCCGCCTCGCTCGCCGACCTCGAGCGGTGCCGGCCCGTGTACGAGTCGCTGCCCGGCTGGCACGGCGAGATCACCGGGGCCCGGGCCTGGGACGACCTCCCGGCCGAGGCCCGCGACCTCGTCGACTTCCTCGCCGGGCAGGTCGGCGTCCCGGTCTCGATCGTCTCGGTCGGGCCGGAGCGGCAGCAGACGATCTCCAGGGCGATGACCCCCCCGGGCCCGAGGATGTGGCGACCTTGAGCGCGATCACCCCCGAAGGACTCGCCCGGATCGCCCCGCTCGGCCTGCGGCCCGAGAGCCTCCCCGGGCACGTCGCGATCATCATGGACGGCAACGGCCGGTGGGCCCAGAACCGAGGGCTGCCGCGGATCGTCGGCCACCGCCGCGGCATCCAGAGCGTCCGCGCCGTCGTCGAGGAGGGGTGCCGGCTCGGCCTCGACCAGCTCACCCTCTACTGCCTCTCGGTCGAGAACTGGAAGCGCCCCCCGCGCGAGCTGAGGTTCCTCCTCCGGCTCCTGAAGCACTTCCTCGTCGTCGAGCGGGTCGAGCTGATGGACCAGCACGTCCGCCTGACGATGATCGGCCGCCGCGACGGCCTCCCCGCCGAGGTCCTCCGCGAGCTCGACCGGACGATGCATGAGACCCGCGGCAACGGCGGGATGACCCTCTGCCTCGCGATCAACTACGGCGGCCGGGCCGAGATCGCCACCGCCGCCCGCCGCCTGGCCGTCGCCGTCAAGGCGGGCCGGATCGACCCGGAGGCGATCGACGAGGCCGCGATCGAGGCCCACCTCGACACCGCCGGGATGCCCGACCCGGACCTCCTGATCCGGACCTCGGGCGAGCTGCGGGTGAGCAACTTCCTCCTCTGGCAGATCTCCTACGCCGAGATCTGGGTGACCGACGTCCTCTGGCCCGACTTCCGGGGCGACGACCTGCTCGCCGCCTGCCGCGCCTACGCCGGCCGGAGCCGCAAGTTCGGCGGCCTCCCTGAGCCGGTCGCCGCGTCCGGCGGGCCCTGACGAGGCGACGGCCCGATGTCGCCGCGACCGGGCGGGCCGGCCGAGCATCCGACGACGGATCGCGGTTATGATGGCCCGGGTCGCCGACCGATCCGATCCGGCCCCCCGCCCATCCATCCGACGAAAGGCCCGCCCCCGCCCATGCTCGGCAAACGCCTGGCGACCGGCCTGACCCTGGTCGCCGTCTTCGTGATCGTGCTCGGGCTCGACGAGGCCCTCGCCCCCTGGTTCCCGCTCTGGTTCGCGACCGTGGTCGTGGCGATCGTCGCCTGCGCCCGGGAGCTCGTCGGCCTGCTCGGCGAGACGACCGCGAAGCCCTCGGCCAACGCCGTCTACGGCGGGGTGCTCGTCCTGGTCGCGGCGCAGTGGCTGCCGCACGTGGTCGACGAGTCGGGGCGGTGGATGGTCCCGGCGGGGGTCTCGATCCCCCACGACCCGCTCGGGCCGGTGAGCGTGATGGCCTGGTCGCTCTGGGCCTTCGTGGCGATCGTGATGACCACCTTCGTCGTCCAGGGGCTCCAGTACCGCCGGGCCGGGGCCACCCTGGCGACGATCTCCGGGACGATCCTGGCGATCGCCTATCTCGGGCTCCTGGGCGGGTTCATCGTCCAGATGCGCTGGCTCGAGGGTCGGTTCCACGGCCTCGTGCCGCTGGCCCTGCTCGTCGCGGCGGCCAAGGGGGCCGACACGGGGGCCTACACGATGGGGCGGATCGCCGGCCGGAACCAGCTCTGGCCGGCCGTCAGCCCCAACAAGACGATCGAGGGGGCGGTCGGGGGGACGGCGGTCGGGGTCGGGTCCGTCCTGGTCGTCAACGCCGTGGCCCGCTCCATCCTCCGGGCCGAGGCCCTGTCGTGGTGGTCGGCCGTCGGGTTCGGCGTGATCGTCAGCACCGCGGCGCAGCTCGGCGACCTGATGGAGTCGATGATCAAGCGGGACTGCGCCCGGAAGGACGCGTCGGACACCCTCCCCGGCTTCGGCGGCGTGCTCGACGTGCTGGACTCGCTCCTGTTCGCCGGCCCGGTCGCCTACGGCTACTGGGTCTGGTTCGGCCCCTGATCGTGCCCGGCCGGCGTCGGGCTTCCCCTGCGCGCATGGGTCAAAATCGAGACGCTTCGCGCCGAAGCCGTTGCGAAATGCGGCCGGGATCTCTCATAATGACAGGATGGACCGGCCCGCGCCATGCCCTCGCTCGGAGGCGATCGGGAGGGTGACGGCCGGTTTCCTCTAAGGGCGGGGCATGCCGGACGTCACGATCGCTCTGGACAACCACGACGAAGAGCTGGCCGTCTTCGGCAGCCGGGATCAATATCTCCGCCAGGTCCGCGATGCCCTCGGCGTCAAGGTCGTGGCCCGTCACGGCGAGGTCCGGGTCGAGGGCGAGACCGACCGGATCGAGCAGGCGCGTTGCGTCTTCGAGGAGCTGAAATCCCAGTTCCGCCGGAAGCGGCCGCTGACCGGGGCCGACGTCGCGGAGCTGATCCAGGGGATCGTCGGCGCGTCGGACCCGGACCGTCCCGAGTCGGTCGAGATCCGCGAGGGGGCCCGTTCGGTCAGGCCGAGGACCGACGGCCAGTCGCGGTACATCAAGTCGCTCAAGGACAACGAGCTGGTTTTCTGCATCGGCCCGGCGGGCACGGGCAAGACGTACCTGGCCGTCGCCGCGGCGGTCTCGGCCCTGAGGAAGGGCAAGATCAAGAAGATCGTCCTGGTCCGCCCCGCGGTCGAGGCCGGGGAGCACCTCGGCTTCCTGCCCGGCGACCTGGAGGCGAAGATCAACCCGTACCTCCGCCCCCTGCTCGACGCCCTGCACGACCTGATGGATTACGACCAGATCCGCCGCTACATGGGCAACGACCTGATCGAGATCGCCCCCCTGGCCTACATGCGGGGCCGGACGCTGAACGACGCGGTGATCATCCTCGACGAGGGCCAGAACGCGACGACGGCCCAGATGAAGATGTTCCTGACCCGGATGGGCCAGAACGCGCGGATCGTGGTCACGGGGGACGTCACCCAGGTCGACCTGCCGGCGGAGACGGTCAGCGGCCTGGCCGACGCGGTCGAGCGGCTCCGGGGGGTCGTCGGGATCGGGATCGTCCACCTGGACCGCTCGGACATCGTCCGGCACCCCCTGGTCCAGGCGATCGTCGACGCGTACGAAACGACCGAGTCGGTCCCGGAGGGGGCGGCCCCCGCCCTCGCGGTGCCGGCCGTCGCGACCGCCTCGGGGTGAGGCGGGGCCGGGGGCGAGAGGCCCCCGGGCCGGAGCCGCGCCGGTGTCGGCGCGGCATGCCTCGGCGAGGGGCGGGCCCCGGCCCGCCGACCTCGCGCCGCAGAGACCTTCCATCCATGAGCTTCGGGAAACGTCGGCCCAAACTGCCCCGGGCCAGCCTGCGCGACTTCTCCCCGACCGCACTCCAGCAGGGACGCCTGGCTCGTCGACGCGACCGGGTCGCCCGCCTCGCCGTCGTCGGCCTGGCCGTGGTCGCCGTCTCCGCCCTCGTCTACGGCCCCGGCCCTCCCTTCACCTTCCGGCTCGGCGAGCGCCCCCGCCGCGACATCCGGGTGAACGTCCCCGAGTTCCTCTGGCTCGACCCGATCAAGACGACCTCGAAGCGGCAGGCCGAGGCCGACGGCGTCCCCCCCTCGATGGTCAACGACCCGACCCCGCTCCGCGACGTGGCCGAGCGGCTCGACGACCTGGTCGAGGCCGTCCCCAAGGCGGCGACCCCCGAGGCGCTCCCCGACGACCTCCGCGCCTACTGGTCGACGATCCCGCCCACGCTCCTGGACGACCTCCGGTCGGCGACGTCCACGCCCGACCGGCTCAAGGACCTCCGCCGCCGCCTGGCGACGGCGTTCGAGCCCCTGATCCGCGACGGCGTGCTCGGGCCGAGCTCGCTGACCCGCCAGGAGGAGTCGAGCCGGGCCTTCCTGATCCGGACGGCCGGGCAGGACCCGTCGGAGTCGCGGACGGTCTCGCTCGAGCGGGTCTTGCGCGAGCGGATGGTCCGGCCCGACGGCTCGGTCTACGCCGACTTCGTCGCGGCGTTCGAGAGCCCCCGGCTCGGCCAGGGCCTCTTCGCGATCCTGGCCGAGAAGCTCGCCGGGGCCCCCACCCTGACCCTCGACGAGCGGACGACGGCCGAGCGCCGCGAGGAGGCCCGACGGCGGGTCGGGGACGTCCTGGTGACGTACAAGCGGGGCGAGGTCCTCGTCGAGCAGGACAAGCAGATCGGCCCGGAGCACCTGATCCTCCTGGAGAAGGAGCACGAGACGGCCCTGGCCGACCTCGGCCTCGACGCCAAGATCCGCCGGGCCGGGTCGATCGTCGTCCTGGTGGCGACCCTCTTCCTCCTGACCGGCGTGTACGTCGCCCGCCACGAGCCGAAGCTCGCGAGCGACCTGAAGCGGATCGCGCTGGCCTCCGGCCTGATCGTCGCGGCGATGGCGACGGTCCGCCTGCTCGCCGACCAGCCCTGGAATGCCGAGCTGGTCCCCGTGGCGATCGCGGCGATGGTCCTCGCCGTGGCGTACAACCCGTACTTCGCCCTGACCGTGACCTTCGGCCTCTGCGTCCTGACCACGATGACGATGGGGGCGGGGATCGACCGCTTCCTCGTCCTGATGGGCGGGACGGCCGCGGGGGTCCTGACGCTCGACGAGGTCCGGACCCGGACGAAGCTGATCAAGGTCGGGGCGACGGCCGCGGTCGGCTATTTCCTCCTGACCTGGGCCGCGGGCCTGTTCCAGGACCAGGCGACGGGCGTCGTCCTCCGCGACAGCCTCTGGCGCGGGGGCTGGGGCCTGATGGCCGGGTTCTTCCTCGGCGGGAGCCTGCCGTTCGTCGAGATGAGCTTCGGGATCGTCACCGGGATCAGCCTGCTCGAGCTGGGGGACGTCACCCATCCCCTGCTCCAGGAGCTGGTCCGCCGCGCCCCGGGGACGCACAACCACTCGATCACCGTCGGCTCGATCGCCGAGGCCGCGGCGGAGCGGATCGGGGCCGACGCGCTGCTCGTCCGGATCGGCGCGTACTTCCACGACATCGGCAAGATGCTCAAGCCGCACTACTTCATCGAGAACGTCTCGGGGGCGGCGAATCGCCACGCCAACCTCGCGCCGGCGATGAGCACGCTGATCATCATCGGCCACGTCAAGGACGGCGTCGACCTCGGCCGCCAGCACCACCTGCCCGAGCCGATCATCGACCTGATCGAGCAGCACCACGGCACGACCCTGGTCGAGTACTTCTACCACGAGGCGACCCGCCGGAGCGTCGCGAACCCCGACGGGGCGGCGGTCCTGGAGAGCGCCTTCCGCTACCCGGGGCCGAAGCCCCAGACCCGCGAGGCGGCCATCCTGATGGTCTCCGACTGCGTCGAGAGCGCGTCGCGGACCCTCTCCGAGCCCACCCCGGCCCGGATCGAGGGGCTCGTCCGCGACCTGATCGAGAAGCGGCTCCGCGACGGCCAGTTCGACGAGTGCGGCCTCACCCTCCGCGAGATCGGCGAGATCCGCGAGAGCCTGATCAAGTCGATCATCGGGATCTACCACGTCCGGGTGAGATACCCCGAGCAACGGACCGCCTGATGCCCCCCCAGCCCCCCGCCCCATCCCGGCTCTCGATCGAGGTGGGCGACCCCCAATCTCGCCTCTCCGGCCCCGATCGCCGCCGCCTCGCCGCGATCGCCGGGCGCGTCCTCGCGGCCGAACGGGTCGACCGCGCCGAGGTCTCGATCGCCGTCGTCGACGACCCGACGATCCACCGGGTCAATCGCCGCCACCTCGGCCACGACGCCCCGACCGACGTCATCAGCTTCCCGCTCTCCGAGCCGGGCGACGGCCGCCTGGCGGGCGAGCTGATCGTCTCGGCCGAGACCGCCGCCCGGATGGCCGGGGCCGACGGCCACGACCCGTTCACGGAGCTAACCCTGTACGTGATCCACGGCCTCCTGCACCTCTGCGGCCGCGACGACCTGACCGAGTCGGGAGCCGCGTCGATGCGGCGTCGCGAGGGGGAGCTGCTCGCCGCGGAGGGGCTCTCGCACCCGTTCTCGCCCGACCCGGGACGGCCCGGGACGGGGACGGCGGCATGGTCGGAGGCCCGGGACGACGCGACGGCGGCCCGTCCCGTCGGCCTCGGCCGGGAGCGCCCCCCGTGTCGAGCATGATCCCCGCCTGGACGATCGGCCTGGGCCTGCCCGCCCTGGCGGCGCAGACGCTCTCGGTCGCGATGGCCCGGGCCTTGCGGGTCTACTCGCGGAGCCGGCTGGAGGAGGTCTGCGAGGCGAGCGGGCGGCCGGACCGGGCCGACGCGATCGCCCGCGACGACGAGTCGACCGAGCGCGCGGCCGAGTCGCTCGCCGTCCTCGGCGGCCTGGTCCTGGGCTTCCTCGCCGCCGCGGCCGCCGCCGTGATCGAGCCGAGCGGGGCGGCGCGGGCCGTCGCCGCCGCGATCCTCGCGGTCGCGGCCGTCGATTACGTCGTCGCCGGGGCGATCGGCCGCGTCTTCGCCGAGCGGCTGCTCGACCGGGCCTGGCCGATCGCGCCGGCCGTCCGGGCCCTCGCCCTGCCGCTGACGCTCGTCGCCCTCGGGGCCGAGTGGCTCGCCGAACGGGCCTGGGGCCGCGCCGACGGCGCCCCCCGGCCGGCCAGCGTCGAGGTCGAGATCCCCCCCGACGACGACAACCCCGAGGCCGAGGAGCCCGACCTCCCGGAGTCGACCCGCGAGATGCTCGAGCGCGTCGTCGAGCTCTCCCGGACCGACGTCTCCGAGGTGATGGTCCCGCGGTCGGCGATGATCACCCGCCCCGCCACGGTCTCGGCGCTCGAGGCGGCCGAGATCTTCCGGTCGACCGGCCTGAGCCGGATCCCGATCTACGGCGAGAACCGCGACGACATCGTCGGCATCCTCTACGCGAAGGACCTATTCCCGACGCTCCTCGACGCCGACGACCCGGCGACGGTCGTCCCCCGCCGGCTCGTCCGCCCGGCCTACTTCATCCCCGAGACGAAGGGGGCGAGCGACCTCCTCCAGGAGCTGCGGTCGAAGCGGCTCCAGATCGCCATCGTCCTGGACGAATACGGCGGCGTGACCGGCCTGATCACCCTGGAAGACCTCCTCGAGGAGCTGGTCGGCGAGATCGACGACGAGCACGACAAGCCCACCCCCGCCGACCCCGTCCGCTCGGTCGGCGCCGCCTCCTACGAGGTCGAGGCGTCCGTGACATTGGAAGACCTGAACGAGCGGCTCGGCCTCCGGCTGCCCACCGACGGCGAGGTCTCGACGGTCGGCGGCTACGCCTTCCACGCCCTCGGCCGGCTCCCCGAGCCGGGCACGTCGTTCCAGTCGGGCGGGATCGAGTTCACCGTCCTCGAAGTGGCCGACCACTCGATCCGGCGGGTCCGGCTGGAGAAGGTCGGGCAGCCGTGACGATTCCCCACCCGAGATCGACCCTTGTCCGCGGCACACCATTGGTCGCCGGCCCGGGTGGCGGGCGGAACTCCCCGAGGACTTCGTGACGTTCAACGAACTGGTCCGAATCCTCCGAGACCACGACTTCGTCCTGATGAAGGAGAAGGGATCGGTCCGCTATTACGGCAAGCCGGGATGGGAAAGGCTCGTCCGGGTCGACTATCATGGGTCGAAGGAAGTGCCGAATGGCACTTGCCGGGCCATTCTCAAGACGGCCGGCATCAGCAAGCCTTAGGGGTCGGTCATGATTGAATTACCTTATGCTCTTGTGGTCGAGGCGACCGACGAGCCCGACTTTTTCGGGTTCTATTCGCCGGACCTCGAGGGCTTCACCGGCATCGGCCACTCCGTGGAAGACTGCCTCTATCGGGCGAAATGGGGGATGAAGGAGCACGTCGAACTGCTGACGGAGCGCGGGATGCCCGTGCCGCCGCGAAATGAAGACCCGACGATCCTTATCCGGAATGCGACCAGCGCGGCCGGGGTCTGATCCTCGGGCCGTCGGATCATGATCTCACCAAGCCCCCCCGCCGGGTCGCGACGGACGACCGACCGGCATCGATCCGGGAGCCCGCGCCGTGCCGTCCGTCCGCACTCTGGGCCTGGTCGTCCGGGCGCTCGACGTGTTCGAGACGAGCCTGATCGTCACGGCGTTCACCCGCGAGCTGGGGAAGGTCTCGGGGCTGGCCAAGGGGGCGCGCCGGCTGAAGTCGCCGATGCAGGGTGGCCTTGACCTGCTCTCGGTATCGGATATCGTGCTCCTGCACAAGGCGTCCGACGCGCTCGACCTCGTCACCGAGGCCGCGTCCGTCGAGCGCTTCGCGCCGCTCCGGAGCGACCTGCACGCCCTGTACGCCGGCTACTATATCGCCGAGCTGCTGTCGGGACTGACCGACTTCCACGATCCCCACCCCAGGCTCTACGACGCGGCGACGGTGACCCTCCGGCACCTGGGTGATGCCCCGCTGCGGCCTCGGCGCGTCCTGCGATTCGAGCTGGCCTGCCTGAGGGAGCTGGGACTGATGCCCGCGCTTGCGGATTGTGCCCACTGCGGCGCCGAGGTCGTCGGCCGGGGCGACGCGTTCGCCTTCGGCCTGGCGACCGGGGGCGTCCTCTGCGGGTCGTGCCGGCCGGGCCAGCCGCACGTGGCCACGCTCTCGGGCCAGACCCTCGACGCGATCCGCGTCCTCGCCGCGCCGGGGAGGGCCTGGCGAGACCCCGACTTCGACCGGGTCCCGCTCGCCCCGGTCCGCGCCACGGTCGGCGCGGTGATCAGCCACCATCTCGGGCGACGACCGCGACTCCTGCCCTATCTCGGAGCCTGACCCGATGGCCCAGCCGACCCCAGACACCCCGACCGCCCGCCGCCCGGCCGTCGCGATCGGGCTCGCGACCCTGGCGATGGCGCTGGGCGCGGCGCTCCCGGGCTGCCAGTCCGTCGGGTCCGGGAGCCTGCTCTCGGGGCTGACCCCCAGGCACGACGAGTCGATGGCCGACGGGATGGTCCGGCCCGAGAACGCCAGCACCGGCCGGATGCTCTCGCGCTACCTCACGCCGATGAAGACGCCGCACGCCTCGGCCGGCAAGGAGCCCAAGTCGCTCTCCCTCGGCAACGAGGGCTGGGAGCCGGTCAAAATCGCCGACAACCCCGAAGCCGACGCCGAGCTGGAGAAGGCCCGTCGCCTCGACCGCCAGGACAAGACCGCCGAGTCCGAGCCCCTGCTCGCCCAGATCGCCAAGAAGCGGAAGGGGACCCCCTGGGGCGAGAAGGCCCAGTGGCTCCTCGCCGAGTCGTACTACCGTCGGGGCAAGTACGTCTGGGCCAACGACGCCTACGAGCAGCTCTTCAAGGACTACTCGGGCACCGAGTACGCGGAGAAGCTCGTCGCCCGCCAGTTCGAGATCGCCCAGAAGTGGCTCGCCTTCGCCGACCCGAAGGCCAAGCCCGAGCTGAAGCTCCCGTGGACCGCCGCGTTCGAGGGGAAGGTCCCCCTGGTCGACCCCGGCGGCCACGCGATCAAGACCCTCGAACACGTCCGGGACCACGACGTCAAGGGGCCGCTCTCGGACGACGCCGTGCTGAAGATGGCCGACCACTACTACAACGCCAGGGACTTCGAGTCGGCCTCCCTCTACTACGACGAGCTCGTCAACATCCACCGCAAGAGCGAGCACGTCCGCCGGGCCCAGCTCCTCAGCATCGACTCGAAGCTCAAGGGCTACATGGGCCCCGAATACGACGGCCAGGGGCTCGACGCCGCCAAGGACATGGTCACGCAGACCAGGACCACGTTCCCGGACCATCGCGAGGACGACGACAAGCTCTATCACACCCTCGACCTGATCAACGACCAGCACGCCGAGCGGGCCTACACCCGGGCGATGTATTACAAGCGGAAGGGCTTCGTCCCCTCGGCCGAATACTACTTCAGCCTGGTGAACGCCCGCTGGCCCAAGACCGAGTGGGCGAAGAAGTCGAAGGTCGAACTCGCCGCGCTGGCCAAGCTCCCGCGCAAGGAGTCGGTCCCGAGCAAGATGATGTCGCAGCCGGTCAACTCCGACCCGTTCAGCGGCGGGACCGGCAGCGGCGGCTCGGGCGGCGGCATGGGCGGCTCGGGCGGCGGGATGGGTGGTGGCATGGGCGGCATGGGCGGCGGCATGGGAAACATGGGGATACCCGGCTGATTCGGCCCCGATGTCGTGTCCCCCGCAAGCCCAGGTCGGGGCAGTCAAGGAGGATGGTGCCGATGCGTGGTTCCCCGTCCCGGTCGTCGACCTTCGTGCGTGCCGCCTGCCTCGGTGCCGTCTTCCTGCTGCCGGCGCTCGCCGGCTGCAAGATCCTCGGCTACGACCTGCGGCCCCCCTATGCCGAAGGGGTCCGGACCGTGTACGTCCCGACCTTCCGGTCGATCACCTTCCGTCGCGACGTGAACTTCCAGCTCACCGAGCTGCTGATCCAGGAGATCGAGAAGCGGACCCCGTACAAGGTCGTCGGCAAGCCCGAGGGGGCCGACACAACCCTCCAGGGCGTGGTGAACTTCGCCGACAAGAACCTGATCGTCGAGAACCCGTTCAACCTCCCCCGCCAGCTCACCGGGACGATGACCGTCGACGTCACCTGGACCGACAACCGGACCGAGAAGAAGGTGACCGACCCGGTCCAGGTGACCGAGGTCTACAACTTCTTCCCCGAGGTCGGCGAGACCTCGGCCGCGGCCTTCTACAAGGTGAATCAGAAGCTCGCCCGCCAGATCGTCGGCATGATGGAGAAGAAGTGGTAGGGTGAGGCCGAGCCGGTCCGGTCCCGAGGCCGGCCGTCCTCGCCCGGGAGGGAGGCCCGCCGCCATGCACCGCTGGATCGCGATGGGGCGGGTCGTCGCCGACGGGGCCCGGCCCCGGGTCATGGGGATCATCAACGCCACGCCCGACAGCTTCTCCGACGGCGGCCTGGCAACGAGCCTCGACGATGCCCTGGCCCGCGCCGAGGCGCTGATCGCGGAGGGGGCCGACCTGCTGGACATCGGCGGAGAATCGAGCCGGCCGGGCGCCGAGCCTGTGCCGGTCGCCGAGGAGCTTCGCCGGGTCCTGCCGATCATCGAGGGGCTGGCGGGACGGGTGACCGTGCCGATCTCGGTCGACACGACCAAGCCCGAGGTCGCCCTGATGGCCATCGAGGCCGGCGCCGCGATCGTCAACGACATCCGGGCGCTCGACGACCCGGCGATGCTCGACGCGGTGGCGGGCTCCGACGCCGGGGTCGTCCTGATGCACATGCTCGGCACGCCCCGGACGATGCAGGCCGACCCGCGGTACGGCGACGTGGTGGCCGAGGTCCTGGAGGCGCTCGCCGCGCGGGTCGAGCGGGCCGGGCGGGCCGGGATCGCCCGGGAGCGGATCGCGATCGACCCCGGGATCGGCTTCGGCAAGACCGTCGAGCACAACCTATCGCTCTTGCGGAACCTCGGGCGTTTTGCCAGCCTGGGGTGCGCGGTGCTCGTCGGCGTGTCGCGCAAGCGGTTCCTCGGCACGCTGACCGGCCGCGACCTCGCGGGGCGGGCCACGGCCTCGGCCGTCGCCTCCCTGGCGGCGATCGCCCGGGGGGCGGACGTCGTCCGGGTCCACGACGTCGGCCCGATGGTCGACGCGGTGAAGGTCTGGGCCGCGATCGAGGGAGGGGACGATTCGCATGCTCGCCGATGACGACCCGTTGAAGGCCCGATGCCTCGAACTGGCCTCCCGCGCCAAGGAGGCTTCCCGGGCCCTCGCCGTCGCCCCCGGCGCGGCGAAGGACGGCTGGCTGAGGCGGTCGGCCGCCTCGATCCGGGGCCGGGCCAACGAGATCCTCGCGGCCAACGCCCGGGACGTCGAGGCGGGGCCGGCGAACGGCCTGAATCACGCCGCGATCGACCGGCTGACCCTCGACCCGAGGCGGATCGAGGAGATCGCCGCCGCGCTCGACGAGGTCGCGGCCCTGCCCGACCCGGTCGGCGAGACGATCGAGGCGAGCCGCCGGCCCAACGGGCTGGAGGTGAGCCGGGTCCGCGTCCCGCTCGGCGTGGTCTTCATGATCTACGAGAGCCGGCCCAACGTCACGGCCGACGCCGCCGCGATCTGCCTCAAGAGCGGCAACGCGGCGATCCTCCGCGGGGGCAAGGAGGCGCTCCGGTCGAACCTCGCCCTCCACAAGATCCTCGCCGACGAGCTCGCCCACTGCGGCCTCCCGCCCGATGCCCTCCAGATGGTCCCGACCGTCGACCGGGCGGCCGTCGGCCACCTGCTCGCCCTTCCCGAGTTCATCGACCTGGCGATCCCGCGCGGGGGCGAGTCCCTGATCCGCCGGGTCGTGGCCGAGGCGCGGATGCCGGTCCTCAAGCACGATCAGGGCAATTGCCACGTCTACGTCGATGCGAAGGTCGACGAGGCGATGGCCGTCCGGGTCGTCGTCAACGCCAAGGCCCGGCGCCCCGGCACCTGCAACGCGGCCGAGACCCTGCTCGTCCACCGCGCGGTCGCCGCGAGCTTCCTCCCGGCCGCGGCGCGTGTCCTCGCGGCCGAAGGGGTCGAGCTCCGCGGCGACGAGGCCTCGTGCAAGATCGTCCCGGCGATGGTCCCCGCCACCCCCGAGGACTGGGACGTCGAGTTCCTCGACAAGATCCTCGCGGTCGCCGTCGTCGACTCGCTCGACGCCGCGATGGCCCACATCCGCCGCCACGGCTCGGGCCACACCGAGGCGATCCTGACCGCCGACCTCGGCTCGGCCCGCCGGTTCGTGGCCGAGGTCGACAGCGCCGCGGTGATCGTCAATGCGAGCACCCGGTTCAACGACGGCGGGATGCTCGGGCTGGGCGCCGAGATCGGCATCAGCACCGACAAGTACCACGCCCGGGGGCCGTGCGGGCTCCGCGAGCTGACGACCTCGAAGTGGATCGTCTACGGCGACGGCCACGTCCGCGACTGATCGCCGCGTCGCGGTCGGATCGGCATCGGCTCAGGCCTTGAATCCGGCGACGGCCTGTTCGCACCGGCGGATCAGGTCCTCGGACTTCAGGGCCCGGAGCCTCGGCTCGGCCTGCTTGTAGTGTTTGGCGGCCTCGATCGGCTCGCCCATCGCCGCGAAGGCCAGGGCCTGATAGGCGTGGATCGAGTCGACGGCCGACCCGATCATCGGGCTGGCGCCCCGGAACGGCTCGAGCCCGCGCACGGTCCGATCGAAGAAGTCTTTCGCCTCGGCGGGACGGCCCATTTCGAGCGCGAGCATCCCTTCGGTCATCAGCACGAAGGGGGCGAGGATGTCGCTGACGGCGTGCGACTTCGCCCGGTCGAGGACCTCCCGCGCCCGGGGGAGATCGTTGCCGTAGCGGATCAACGCCCGCGCGAACTCGACCAGGACCGTCGCGTTGTCCGGCGCGAGCTCGGCCGCGCGCCCGATGATCGCGAGCGCCGGCTTGCGGTCCCCCGCCGCGTAATAGAGCTCGGGGAGTCGGCTCAGGTAGAGCCATTCCGGGATCTGCGTGCCGTCGGAGAACGGTTCGAGGACCTTCATCCCCTCGTCGAAGCGACCGAGCCCGGCCAGGGCCTGGGCCTCGCGGAAGGCCCGCTCCTCGGGCGGGGTCTTCGGGGGGAGGGTCGGCAGCAGTTCCAGGACGCGCTCCCACTCCCCCCAGGAGGCCGCCTCGATCAGCCGGTGATAGGCACCCGACGGCGACCGGAACCGGCTCGACAGCCCCAGGAGGAGCGGGAACGCCAGATAAGCCGCCATCAGGTAATCCCAGAAGTTCCAGGGCAGTTCCTGCGACCGGCGATAGCCGATGGATGCCGCGCACAGGCAGAACGAGAACCAGCCTTTCGCATAGATCCGGCCGGCGATGAAGAGCGGGAGGCCGAAGAATCCCTGCCGGTTCCGGAGCTGGATGTAGTCCTTCGGCGAGATATGCTCCTCGACCTCCGACTGGTTCGAGTACCGGGCCCCGACCTCGTCGGTATGGAGGACCAGATCGGTGTAGCCGAGGTCGTCGAGCGAGTCGACGGCCTCGTCGGCCGACTCGGCGTCGATCCGGACGGTCTGCTTCCGCCCGTCGGGGTCGCGCCCGCTGATGAGGTATTCGGACATCGTGCCTCGCGCCGATTTCGATGGCGGGGATGCCGGGCGGCCGATCGCCGGGACGCGACGATCCGGAGAGCCGTCGGGGCCGGGACATGGTATCAGGGCGGAGGCCTCACCGGAGGGACATTGACTCCAGGCCGCGGATGGCGGGACCATTCTGGTCGAATCTCGGGTAGCCTGGGAAGAGGTCCGGCATCGGCCCATGCCCCGTCACCGAGGAGGCCCGTCGTGCAAACCTCGATCGCGTCGATCCCGCGCCGCAGGCGACGCTTCGGCCGGTTCTTCTATGCGACGGTATCCCTCGCCGTCCTCGTCGCGGCGAGCACGTCGTTCTGGACGACGATCGAGGCGAACTGGCGGGGCTGGATCCTGGTCGGGCGGCTCCACAACCCGGACCCCGCCGTCCGCCGGGCCGCGGCCGATGGCCTGGTCGAGCTGGGGTCGGCGGCCGCCCCGTGGGTGATCGGGGCGTTGCGGGGCCCGGACGTCGAGGCCCGCCGCCTGGCCTGCTCGATCCTCCGGCGGACGGGCCCCGCGCGGCCGGGGGCGGCCGTCTCGGCGTTCCTCGACGCCCTCGGCGATTCCGACCCCACGGTCCGCGAGATCGCCGCCGGGCAGCTCGGTCGGCCGATGGGCGACCTGTCGCTCCACGTCGACGAGACGGCCCAGGCGCCCTCGGTCCGGGCCCTCCGGCGGGCGACCGTCGACACATCCGCGCCGGTCCGTCGGGCCGCGGTGCAGGCCCTCGCGACCATCGGGCCCGGGGCGAAGGCGGCCGTCCCCGACCTCGAACTCGCCCTGAATGACCCCGCCCCGATGGTCCGGATCGACGCGGCACAGGCCCTGAACCGGATCGACCCCGAGGGGTCCAGGGCGCGGGTCGTCGCGGCGATGAAGGCGATGGCCGTCGACGAATCCCTCCCGGTGAACACGTTCGAACGACATGACGCGATCCGGCTCCTCTGCAGCCTGCCGGACTACCGCGGCGCGTCGGGGGCCGACGAGGCGGCGGCGGCCCTCATCCCCCTGCTGAAGCAAAAGGATATGGCGTCGCGACATGGGGCCATCTACCTCCTGATCCTGTACTGCCCCAGGGCCGACGCGACGAAGAAGGCCCTCGTCGAAGCCCTGGACGGAGACGATGGGGGACTCCGCTGCGAGGCCGCCCTGTACTTCCTGGAGCACGACCCGGAGATGGCCTCGAGGGCCATCGACACGATGGCGGGACAGCTCCTGCATCCGCTCGACGGCTCCATGCTGGCATACGACGCCGTAAAACAGATGAGAAAGCGGTCAAGATATCCGCTCGCCCACCTCACGGATCGGCTGATCGCGGGCCTGGCATCGGAGGGCGGGACGACGGCCCGGGTCGCCGCCGCGACCGCCTTGCGCGAGATCGGACCCGAGGCGGGCCGTGCCGTCCCGCGGCTCGTCGAGGCGGCCGGGGCAGCCGACAGCGACCTTGCGATGACCGCGATCGCGGCACTGGCCCGGATCGACCCGGCGGCGGCTGTCCCCTTCGTCCCGACGCTCGTCGACCGGATCGGCGTCGGAGAGCCGGTCCCGGTCCGGATCGCGGCGATCGCGTCGCTCCGAGACCTCGGCCCCGCGGCCGGCCCCGCCCTCCCGGCGCTGCTGAGGCTGTCCGACGAGGACGACATCTGGATCGCCTCCGCCGCCATCCAGGCCATCTCGTCGATCGACCCGGACACGGGCGCCCGGCTGAAGCGGGCCGCCCGCGACCGCGAGGCCGATGTTCCCGCGGCGCGATGAGCACGATCCGGGATCAGGACACGATCCCCGGGTAGCGCTGGCGGAGCGACTCGAGCAGGGCTTTCAGGCCGTCCGTGCGGGCCAGGTCCGCCAGAGCCTCGAGGTGTTCACCGATCGAGGCGTCGCGGAGCCGGCCCGATCGGTGGACCTCCAGGGCCTGCTCCATCGCCTCGGCGCCGAGGTTCGGGTCGGCCTCGCCCCGGCTGTTCTTGATCGAGTTGATCGCCGAGCCGGCGAGGAAGAGGACGTTGGGTGTCAGCCCACGCCGCTCGACGTCCATCAGGTTCAGGATCAGGTTCCCCTGGTCGAGGGCCCCGGCCCGCGCGATCATGGTCGGCCTGATCCCGCCGGGCAGCGGCCTCGTCAGGGCGTCCTCGGAGGCGAGCCACTCCTCGCCGTACGGCCGGATGAATGGTGGGCCCGGCCGGACGGGGGCGGTCTGGCGGAAGTCGATCCCGTCGAGCCGGGCGAGGAGGTCGATCACCTCGCGGAAGATCGACCGCGTCTTGACCCCGATCCCGGCGTTGTGGCCGTAGATCGCCGGCGGGACGGGGTGCCCCTTGGTCGCCTCGCGGACCATTCGAACGGCGCCCCCGGCGAAGGTCTCGCTGAACATCAGGCCCGTCGCCCCGGCGTCGAGGGCGGCGAGCGCCGTGTCGACGATCTCGTTCGGGGCCCCGCTGATGTGCGACGCGTAGATCAGGCCGAGCCCTCCCCGCTTGTCCTTCGCCCGTCCGATCGCCGCGACGGCGCGGCGGGCGCGGTCGGCGACGGGGGAGTAGTCCAGGTTCGGATAGAGGTCCTCGTCCTCCTTGACGAACATCAGGAGCCGGCACGCGGCGACGTCGTCCATCAGGTGCTCGACGTCGTCGGGGGTGATGCCGGCCGTCGGCTTGAGGATGGTGCCGAAGGCGGGCATGTCGTCGGCGAACCCCGCGAGCCGCCGGGCCCCGATCGGGCCGTGGGCGGGGCCGGGGAACGTGGCGATCACCGGGTCGGGGATCTGGAGGGCGACCAGCCGGGCGTCCATGTTCTCGAAGACGTCGAAGATGATCGCCCCGGCGACGGTGTGGAGGATGTCGCAGGAGGTCAGGTGCCCGTCGGGCTGGAGCATCATCTTGAGCGGGAAGGCGACGTGCAGGAGCCCGACCTTCCGGGCCGCGTCGAACGGGTCGACCCCGGCCTGGACCGCGGAGCAGGCCTCGAGGAGCGACCCCTTGGGCGGGTGCTTGATCCCGCTGGTCGCGTGGTAGCTGATCTCCTCGACGGCCTTGTCGAGGGTCATGGTCCGGAACGCGAAGAAATAGGTCGCGACGATGTGGCCGTCCATCGCGGGGGGCGGCGAGGCGCGAAGCCGGTCGCCGACGACCGCGCGGAGCGTGACCTCGCGGTCGTCGGCGTCGTGGCGGAGGATCTCCAGCGTCGCGGAATCGAGGGTTGCCATGTGCGTCCCGGTGATCGGCCTGGGTGGGATCTCGCGCCCGGGGCCCCGCCCCCAGGTCGGCCCCAGGATACACCTTCGGCCGGCCCCATGCACGGACGATCGGCCATCGCCGAGGCCGCCCGCGAACCGTTCGCTTTCGGGTTGACGCCGCCGAAGTCTTCGGATTTAATCGCGGGCGCTCCGGTCCCGCCCGTCACGGTCGACGGGATGGGACGTAAGCCCCCCTCAACCCGGGGGCGGGCGGCCGTCGGCTCGGAACGGATTCCGGATGGACCGAGCCATCCCTTCGCCATGATCCACGGACGCATCACCAGAGGATCGGGTGCCCTGCCCCGCCGGGCCGAGGATCGACGCCCCGGGTCGCCTCCGCATCCCGCGCCACGAGACGTACCCCGGACCGAGCCGCCGCGACGGCCCTACCGTCCCGGCCCTGCCCCGTGTCCCCGCGAGGCAAAGGAGGCCCGGTCCCATCGAGTCAAAGGGATTTGACCCCGAGCCCCCGTCGACCTACCCCGCGCGGCCGGCCTGACGCCGACGCGGGAGGCTCGAAGTCGGGGCCGGAAAACAGGGAGCCACCATGCACCGGATGCATCACCTCGCCCTCGCCCTCGCGACGTCCCTCGCCCTCTCCGCCCCGATCGCCGGGGCCAGCCCGATCAAGACGGACGACCCGTCGAAGTCGTTCGACCCGACGGCCGACCGCCCGGTTGGTCTGGTCCACGCCGGATCGGGCCTCGGCCCATTCGCCGTCGACAGTCGGACGCCCGCGACTTCCAGGGATGTCGATCGTCATGCGATCGACGACCTCGAATCGACGATCCAGGGCGTCCTGACCGGACGGGCCCCGGGCCCCCTGGGAGACGCCTTCAGGCCCGACGAGCTGTCGCCCGGCTCCCGCGGCACGAATCGGGCCGACAACGACGTCGCCGAGGCCTCGGTCCCGCCGGAACCGACCACCCTGGTCGTCCTGATCGCCTGCGGAGGCGCGGGGCTGCTCTTCCGTCGCCGGCGCCGGATCGGGGTCGACGAGCTGGAGCCTTACTCCGCCTGAGCAGGTCCAAGGGCGTCATCGTAGAAGCCGGCGTCGGGGCGGGCTCGATGCCGGATCGAGCCCGCCCCGAGGCCGGCTTCGCGCCCGCCCGCGATCAGTCCGCGAGGAAGGCGGCCGAGAGCTTGCCGAGGGCCTCGTTCTCGATCTGCCGGACCCGCTCGCGGGTCAGGCCGAGCGACTCGCCGATCTCTTTCAGCGTCTTGGGCGGGGCGTCGTTCAGGCCGAACCGCATCCGCAGGACGGACGCCTCGCGCTTGTCCATCTCGTCGAGCCGGTGCAGGACGAGCTTGAGATTGTCGGCCTCGACCATCATCACGTCGGGGGCCTTGGTCCGCTCGTCCATGAGCATCTCGCCCAGGCTCCAGCCGTTCTCGGGCTGGTCGGTCTGGGGGACGAGGTTGTAGACCTTGATCGCCTTCTTGACGATCGCCAGCTTCTTCTTGGGGACGTCGAGGGCCCGGGCGATCTCCTCGACGGTCGCGGGCCGCCCGAGCTGGTCTTGCAGGTCGGCGGCCATCCGCCGCCACTTGCAGAGGAGCTCGACCATGTACGCCGGGATCCGGATCGGCTTGGCCGTATTCACCAGCGCCCGCTTGATCGATTGCTTGATCCAGTAGCTGGCATACGTGCTGAACCGGGTCCCGACCGCGGGGTCGAAGCCCTGGACCGCGCGGAGCAGGCCGAGGTTCCCCTCCTCGATCAGGTCCTGAAGGGCGAGGCCCTTGCCGACGTAGCCGCGGGCGATGTTGACGACGAGCCGGAGGTTAGCCCGGACCATCCGATCCCTCGCCGCGTTGTCGCCCGCCGCGATCCGGTGGGCGAGCATCTTCTCCTCGTCCGCGGTGAGCAGGGCCATCTCGTTGATCTCCCGGAGGTAGGTCTCCAGGGGGTTCTGCACCGTGTCACGGCGGTGGCGGCGAATTCGGGCCATGAAGGTCCTCGTTCATCGGTCGGTCGTACGAGTGGGTCCGCACCTGGTCGAAATCCGACGTCCCGGCGAGTCCCGACCCGTCCCCGACACGAGGGGCATCCGTCGCCCCTGCGCCTCGAGGATGGAGTCGATCGGGGCCCCCGGGGCGTGATCCGATCTGGGTTCGGGCCGACTCCCGACGGCGTTCAGCCTCCTCCGAGGCCGCCGGGACACCCTCCCCGCTCACCGTCTCAGCATGCTCCGGCGATCGAGTCGACGTTCACGATCCGGCCGAGCCTCGCACGTCGTTGCCATGACGGCCGGACGCCGCGGGTCGCCGCTCGTGCCCATCGCCCATCGCAGGCTGACCTCTCTATCGTCGCGGTGATTAGGGGAACTTAAGAAGCTTTGGTGATGTGGGAGTTTCAGAGAATATACCAGATCTGACGATTATTCCCAGATTTCGGATCGTGCGGTTTCTGAGGATTCGGAAACGAAGCCGGCCGCCCCCGACGGTGTCGGGGGCGGCCGGGGTCGAGTCGAAGGCAGTGCGCGATGTTGGGTCAGTCCGAGGACTCGTCGTCGGATTCCGAATCCGCGCCGGACTCGGACGAGGGCTCGACGTCGGTCGCGGCGGTCCCGAAGAGGGGACCGCGGCCGCCGAGGCCGCCCTTCAGCTCGCGGGACTCGGCCTTGGTCAGGCCGGCCTCGGACTTGGCGGCCGGGGCCGAGCCGGTCGTCGCGGCGGAGGCGCCGTCGCCGCCCTCGGCCTCGTCTTCGGGCTTGGTCCACTGGGCCTTCTTGCGGGAGAGCCCGATCTTCCGCTCGCCGCGGTCGACCCGGAGGACCTTGACCTCGATCTCGTCGCCGACATTGACCACCTCCTCGGGGCTGTCGACCTTGTGGTCGGCCAGCTCCGAGATGTGGAGGAGGCCTTCGAGCCCCGGCTCGAGCTCGACGAAGACGCCGAAATTGGTCAGCTTCGTGACCTTGCCGTTGACCACGTCGCCCGACTCGTAGCGGCCGGGGATGTCCGTCTCCCACGGGTCGTCCTTGAGCTGCTTCAGCCCCAGCGCGATCCGCTTCCGCTCCTGGTCGACGTTGAGGACCTGGCAGCGGATCTTCTGGCCCTTCTCGAGCAGCTCGTTGGGGTGGCCGATCTTGCGCGTCCAGCTCATGTCGGAGATGTGCAGGAGGCCGTCGATCCCCTCCTCGATCTCGATGAACGCGCCGTAGTTCGTGAGGTTGCGGACCGTCCCCTCGATCATCGTGCCCGGGGGGTACTTGCTCGCGACCTGGTCCCACGGGTTGTTCTGGGTCTGCTTCATCCCCAGGGAGATCTCCTGCTTCTCCTTGTTGATGCCGAGGACGACGACCTCGATCTTGTCGCCGATCTGGACCAGCTCGCTCGGGTGGTTGATCCGCTTCGTCCACGACATCTCGGAGATGTGGACGAGGCCCTCGATCCCCTCCTCGAGCTTGACGAAGGCGCCGTAGCTCATCACGTTGACGACCTCGCCGAGGACCCGGGTGGTGACCGGGTACTTGTCGGCGACGTTCTCCCACGGGCTGGCGCTCTTCTGCTTCAGGCCCAGCGCGATCTTCTCGCGGTCCTTGTCGACGTGGAGGACCATCACCTCGATCTGGTCGTCGATCTTGACCATGTCGCTGGGGTGGTTGATCCGGCCCCACGACATGTCGGTGATGTGGAGGAGGCCGTCGATCCCGCCGAGGTCGACGAAGGCGCCGAAGTCGGCGATGTTCTTGACCGTGCCGGTGCGGACCTGGCCCGACTCGATCTCGGCCAGGAGCTGCTTCTTCTGCTGCTCGCGGGTGATCTCGATCAGCTTGCGGCGGCTGACGACGATGTTACGCCGACCCTCGTCGATCTTGAGGATCATGCATTGGATGTCCTTGTCGATATATTCGGCGATGTCGTTGGGCCGGCGGATGTCGACCTGGCTGGCGGGGAGGAAGACGTTGACGCCGATGTCGACCAGGAGGCCGCCCTTGATCTTGCGGGTGACCTTGCCGCCGACCACGTCGCCCTCGTGGTACTTGGAGATCACCATCTCCCAGGCCCGCATCCGGTGGGCCTTCTTCCTCGAGAGGACGATCTCGCCGGTCTCGTCCTCCATCCCTTCCAAGAGGACCTCGACGGCGTCCCCCGGCCGGGGCGGGTCCTCGTCCTCCCACTCGTTCAGGGGGACGAGCCCCTCGGACTTGTAGCCGACGTCGACGACGACCTGGTCGCCGACGATCTCGATGACCTTGCCCGAGACGATCCCGCCGATGTCGAAGTTCTGGCCGTCGCCGAGGAAGCGGTCGAAGTCGGTCGACCCGTCCTCGCCGCTGAAGGCGCTCAGCTCGTCTTCGGTGACGTCGAATTCACGGAGGAGGTTGCGATCTACCATGGAGTTTGTCGTTTTCCCGATCGACCCCGTGCCCGCGAAGGCAAGGGGAACCCGAGGTCGCCACGTCGCCCGACCGCGGGCGTCCCGGGGCGTCCCGGATCGCAGGCCTGGGACCGGCGACGGGCGTGGGCCGCGCCGGCGGCTGCTTGGTCATCCCGGGGATGGTTGGAGGAGCCCACCCGCTCCACGCCGGAGGGCGGGCCTGACGCAAACATCAATTATAAGGCCGGGCAACCCGGTGACAAGTGCGATCGCGCGCCGCAGGGCGATCGATCGGGGTTGACCCCCGCGGCCGGGCGCGCTAGCCTCCCGCGCGACGGCGACGGATCGCCCGGCCCCCAGGGAAAGCCCACGATGCGACCGACCCCACCTCGACCCCTCCGCCTCGCGCTGGCCGGGCTCGCCCTCGCGGCCGGCGGGTGCAACGCGGTGACCCCGTTCGGCACCTTCAAGACCTACGAGTCGAAGGGCCCCTCGTACATGGTCGGGCGCGGCTCCCAGTCGTACCCGACCACCGAGGAGACGCTCGAGCAGGTCCGCGAGGCGATGGACGACGTCGGGATCCACTCGATCGCCCGCCGCGCCGAGGACCGGTCGACGATCTTCGAGGGGACGACGGCCTCGGGCCGCCGGGCGGTCGTCACGGCCCGCGCCGAGGGCGCGACGACCCAGGTCATCGCCCGCTTCGGCACGCTCGGCGACGAGGCCCTCTCGCTCGCCTTCTTCGACCGCCTGTCGAATCGACTCGCCCCGGCCGACGGGGAGGAGTCGCCCGGGCCCGACCCGTCCGGGAAGGCGGCGCCGCGGAGGGCCCGGCCTCGACGCGACGAGAACCCGTCCGGCTCGCGGTTCTCGGGACGGTTCGAGGACGGCTACCGCGACCATTCGCGGCCCTGAGACTCCCGCGTCGCGGTCCGGGCTGCCGTGCCCGGGCCACGTCGCTGGGTTCGAGGGCGGGACTCTCGGACGATCGATGGATGAAGCTACGTGGTTGAGAGTCGGCTCGAATGGGACCGGGCCGATCTCGACCCGCGCCGCCCCGACGTCATGAGGGGGCCGCACGCGGGCCGATAGGCCGGCTCCGCGGAGGGACTTCGATCGGCGCGGACGCCGAACGACTCCTCCCCGGCTCGATGACCGAACCCGGCGTAGGCCTCCTGCCGGCCGAGTAGCGAGTCATCCTTTTCTTAAGCAATACGGATCCTCGACGCTTGACGCGTCGCGGGGGGAGTTCTCGTCATCGCGGCGGAAGGAGGGTGCCGATCGCGGGAGGACCCGACTCTCGGCCGGACAGCCGCCTCGGCATCGGGGAGCGGCTCACGGCCAGCGAGGCCCAAAATACGACTCCTCCCCCCCGTCGTCAACCCATCCCCGCCGGCTTTTTTCGCGGCATCGAGTCCACCTCGTCCGCCCGAACCGCACCAATCCCGCCGGGTTCGGGGCGGCGGCCGACCGCGCTTTGATAGCCGGAAGGCCGCGGGGGCCAACGGTTTAATGAACACGACAGCAATCCTATCGGGACTTATGGTATGTTTCCTGGGAAGGATCGATTCATTACTGCAAATACGATCATTCTGTTGGATAGAATGAACATTCAATATTGACGCATTAACGTCGGTCGCTGATCGGGGGGTGGCGGTGCACGGGGCGTCGGCGGGCGGGCCCGGCCTTCCCCCGGGCCGCCGACCTGTCCGCCCGGCGTCTCGGCCGATGCGGCCCGGCTTCGGATTCGACCGCGCGACGCATCCGGTCCCGTCGAGATAGCCTGTCCGTAACTGATTAGCGCCCCTCTTGCCCTGGTTGAGCGTCACGCTTACGTTGGTCTTTATGAACGCAACCGACCTGTCCGCCCTGGATCGCGACGCACTGATCGCCTTGGTGCTCAAGCTCGCCTC